>JAEEGK010000507.1_pt1 | contig 97394 bp, 78 predicted proteins | sample 8958771 | NCBI WGS metagenome assembly JAEEGK01 (sample SAMN16246547, study PRJNA631951) | gut metagenome | biome: gut microbiome; feature: rumen; material: SC-attached | host: Bos | place: Iran: Karaj | collected 2018-10 | reverse complement strand
ACGGGGCATACTATGACCTGCTGGGTCGCAAGGTCTCCTTTATGTAATAAATGACGGCTGTGCAGAACCCAGAACTTGACCTCGCATACAAGTATGCGCAATACACGCACCGCAACATCTTCCTGACAGGCAAGGCGGGCACAGGCAAGACCACCTTCCTGCGCCACTTGCGAATGGAGACGCACAAACGCAACATCGTAGTTGCCCCTACGGGTGTAGCTGCCATCAATGCGGGAGGCATGACCATCCACTCGTTCTTCCAGTTGGCGCCAGGTCTCTACCTGCCGGGACAACACATTCAACGAGATGCCCGAAACCGCTACGGATTCTCGAAACACAAGATCAACATCCTGCGCTCGTTGGACCTGCTTATCATTGACGAGATCTCGATGGTACGATGTGATTTGTTGGATGCCATCGACGACGTGTTGAGACGTTATCAGGACCACTTCAAGCCGTTCGGCGGAGTGCAATTGCTGATGATTGGAGACCTCCAACAGTTGGCTCCTGTGGCATCGGACGAAGAATGGACGCTGTTGGAACAGAATGGGTATCAGACTCCTTACTTCTTTGGCAGCAAGGCGTTGCAACAGACCAACTACACCGCCATCGAGTTGACCCACGTCTTCCGCCAAGCCGACTCCAAGTTTGTCAACCTATTAAATAATGTGCGCGACAATCACTTGGATGCCGAGACGTTGCGACTACTCAATAGTCGATACAACCCGTCGTTCCACCCTTCGGACGATGACGGCTACATCACATTGACCACCCACAACTATCAGGCCAATGCGATCAACAAGGAACGGTTGGAACAACTACCCGGCAAGCCGTACATCTTCAGCGCCACGGTGAAAGGCGATTTTCCCGAAGGCTCTTATCCTACAGACGCTCAACTCACGTTGAAGATTGGTGCGCAGGTGATGTTCTGCAAGAACGACCCGAACCACAAGTATTACAACGGTAAGATTGGACGTATCACGCAGATTGTCAACGACGAAGTGTGGGTAGAAAGTCCCGACGAGAACGGTACGATGGAGGATTTGCTGATAACGGCGCAAGCTTGGCAGAACTCTAAATATGTGACCGACGAAGGCAGCGGAGAAATTAAGGAAGAGGTGATTGGCACCTTCACACAGATACCTTTGCGCACAGCTTGGGCCATCACCATTCACAAGAGTCAAGGTCTGACATTCGACCATTGTATTGTCAATGCAGGACAGGCATTCTCCTTTGGTCAGGTCTATGTGGCATTGTCCCGATGCCGGACTTTGGAAGGATTGGTTCTCAGCACACCCATCACGGGTCATGTGGTGATGTCGGACCCCACGATCCTGAGTTACAACCAAGCCATGCAGGAAAACATGCCCGACGAAAAGCAACTCACCTTGGACCGTCGCAACTGCGTGGAGCAGACGTTGTGCAGCATTTTCGACTACCTGCCCCTGATGATCCAGTTCCGTCATCTGTTGCGCCAAGCCGATGAATTGCTCCCCAAAGCGCACAAAGCGTATGTGGAACAGATGAAAACTGTCGTACAGGGATGTGAGACTCATCTGGAGAAAGTGGGTATCACCTTCCAGAACCAGATACACCAGCTCGTCGGACAGTTCGACACATACGAGGAGAACAAACTCCTTCAGGAACGTGTCAAGAAGGGCAACAACTACTTCTTGATAAAGACCACCGAACTGATGGACGACTTCATCCAGAACGGATTGCCCACCATCGAGAACAAACGTACCAAAGAGGTGTTGACCAGAGAGTTTGAACTGCTCAAACAGGATTACCAAATCAAGACACGCATCCTGATTCGCACAGCCAATGGATTCTCGTTGGACAACTACTGGAATGCCAAAGCCGAGGTGACCATGCAGGAATCTGCCGTCGGACAACCTGGCTATGCAGGCAAAGAAACCAAGAAAGTAAAATCAACCAGAAAAAAGAAAAATGAATAAACTCCTACTTGCCATCATGGCTACCTCAACAATGCTAACCGCTTGTGGGTCAAAGAAAGAAGAAGCGCCCACAGAATATATCGGCAAAAGCACGATTCGTACAGAGAAACTCACCCCCGAACTCCTACAGGAGCTGGGAAAAATCTCTGACATCCAACCTTCACCTGACGGAACCCGCCTGCTCTATGGCGTCACCTATACAAGCGTCAAGCAGAACAAGAGCAACCGCGACCTGTTCCTGCTCAATGTCAACTCGTGGACGGCTGAAGCGCAGAACATAACCAAAACAAAATTCAGTGAGCAGAATGCCGTATGGTTGGACAATGACCATATTGCTTTCCTTTCGGCCGAAAGCGGAAAAACGCAGGTTTGGCAGATGAAAGCCGACGGTACGGAACGTCGCCAGATAAGCAATACCGACCGTGACATCGAGGGATTCAAGTTCAGCCCCGACCGCAAGCAGGTCCTCCTTATCATGACCCTCCCTGTCCAACGTATCGACAGTGCTTTGTTCGAAGGTTTGGACAAGACCACAGGACGATTGGTGGATGAGATGAACTACCGCCACTGGGACGACTTTGTCGATAACTACCCTCACCCCTATCTGGCTACGTTGGATGAGACCGGCAACATCAAGTCGGAGAGCATCAAAGACATCATGGAGGGCGAACCTTACGAGTGTCCAATGCGCCCCTTCGGAGGTATCGAGGCTTTTGCTTGGAATCCTGCCGGCACGCAGATTGTCTATAGTTGCCGCAAAGAGACGGGTACCCGTTATGCCTTCTCGACCCGTTCCAGCATCTACCTGTACGACATTGCAAGCAACAAGACCATCGACCTGCACCCTAGCGACCACGGCTACGACACCAACCCCGCCTTCTCGGCTGACGGCAAGTGGCTGGCCTTCCAGAGCATGGCACGCAATGGCTACGAGAGTGACAAGAACCGTCTGTGCGTCATCGAGACGGCTCAGTTCGGCGATGGCTCCAAAGCTCCTGCATTGGTGGACTTGACCTCGAACTACGACAACAACGTCGATGCCTATATCTGGAATCCAGATAATCAGGGTCTTACCTTCATCGGTTACAAGGAGGGTATTGCCCCTATCTTCAACATCGACCTGAAGGGCAACGTCCGTCAAGTAACAGACTATGCGCCACATGATTACGCCGAAGTTTGCTACTGTGGCAACCGCCTCTACGCACTGCGTCACGACTGGCACTCACCCAACGAAATCTTCACCATCAACAACGGTGCTGCCATTCAGTTGTCGCACGAGAATGACGAACTCCTTGCCCAGTTGGGCGACATGGGTACTATCAAGTCGCGTTGGATGAAGTGTACCGATGGCAGTCAGATGTTGGTCTGGGTGGCCTATCCTACAGGGTTCAACCCCGACTCGGCAGAACAGGTAGAACAGTTCCGTGGTGCCATTCCAACCCTCCTTTATTGCCAGGGAGGTCCCGAATCGGCAGTAAGTCAATTCTGGAGCACACGTTGGAACATTGCTATCATGCAGGCCAACGGTTATGCCATCGTACTGCCCAACCGTCATGGTGTACCTGGCTTCGGACAAGCGTGGAACGAACAGATTGCCGGAGACTTTGCCGGTCAATGTATGCGCGATTACTTCACTGCCATTGATGAAGTGGCCAAAGAACCTTGGTGCGACAAGAACCACCTCGGTGCCGTAGGAGCAAGCTTTGGTGGCTATAGCGTCTATTGGTTGGCTGGTCACCACAACAAACGTTTCAAGGCCCTCATTGCCCATTGCGGTATCTTCAACTGCGAGTCGATGTACGGCGAGACAGAGGAGATGTGGTTTGCCGACTGGGACTATGGCGGAAGTTACTTTGGTCAAGAGGACTTACAGGAAGGTCTGTGCCATACTCCAAAACGCAAGACGGCCAACAAAGATGGCATCAATGCTTGCTATACCGACTCGCCCCACAAGTCTATCACCAAGTGGGATACTCCTATCCTCGTGATTCACAACGAACATGACTATCGCATCCCTGTCACCCAAGGAATGCAGGCATTCAACTTAGCTCGCATGCGTGGCATCCCTGCCCGCTTCCTCTATTTCCCCGATGAGTGCCACTGGGTGACCAAACCACAGAATGCCGTTCTTTGGCAACGCGTCTTCTTCGACTGGTTGGATACATATCTCAAGCCAGAGAAGAAATAAAGAAAAATCCATTCTCGCAAGTTGCAACACTTGCGAGAATGGATAGGAGTTAAAGGGAGTTAGCAGGAGTTATCGCTTCGCTCTTGTAGTTAACGGACGTTACTACAGAGGGTCGAAAGTGGTTGGGGCAACTTCAACATTCGTCCGTTAACTCCTGTTATCTACAGTTAACTACATGAAATAAACTCCCTTATCGTACTTACGAAACAATAAAATAAGCCTATAGTTCAATCAGCGAACTATAGGCTTTATTTATGTATCTCGCGAATACGTCAACAAGCTTCGCGAGAGTGTTCTGTTTCTACAATGCGGATTAAAGCACCTTCTTGTAGAGCGCAACAATGTCGGCACGGGTTACCTTGCGTGGATTGCCTGGTGTGCAGACATCCTGAATGGCCTGATCTGCCAAAGCGTCGATGTCCTTCTCGTAGATACCGATTTCTGACAAATGCTGAGGAATACCCACCTCGACAGCCAACTGACGGACAGCGTCACATGCTGCCTGTGCAGCCTCAATCTTGGTCATTCCCTCCTTGTAAGCACCCATGGCCTTCGCAATCTCCACATACTTGTCGCGACATACGGGAGCATTGAACTCCATGATGGTTGGCAACAAGAGGGCATTGGCTACACCGTGAGGAATGTTATGGAGTGAACCCATTGGATGGGCCATACCGTGAACGACACCCAAGCCGACGTTCGAGAAAGCCATACCTGCCACATACTGAGCCAGGGCCATACCTTCACGTCCGACAGGGTTCGATGGATCAAACACAGCCAAGCGCAGATACTTATTGATCAGGCGAATAGCTTCGATTTCGAACATATCCGACAGTTCCCAAGCGGCCTTGGTGATATAACCCTCAATGGCATGCGTCAAAGCATCCAGGCCAGTTGCTGCGGTCGTAGCCTTTGGCAGAGAGAACATCAGTTCGGCATCGATGATAGAGCAGCAAGGGATATCGTTAGGATCGACACAAACCATCTTCTTGTGCTTCTCCTCGTCAATGATGACATAGTTGATAGTGGTTTCGGCAGCCGTACCGGCTGTGGTAGGGAAACAGATGATAGGCACGGTCTTCTTCTTGGTAGGAGCAACACCCTCCAGACTGACGACGTCCGAGAACTCGGGGTTGTTGGTCACGATGCCAATACCCTTGGCCGTATCGATGCTCGAACCGCCGCCGATAGCCACCAGGAAGTCGGCACCGCACTTAGCCAATGCAGCCACGCCGTTCTTCACATTCGTTACCGTAGGGTTTGGAACGACCTCACTGTAAACCTCATAAGGAATGCCAGCTTCGTCCATCACGTCGGTGACCATCTTGCAGACACCGAACTTAACGAGATCCTTATCTGTGACGACAAGTGCCTTCTTGAAACCCAAACGATTAACGACTCCAGGCAATTCCTTGCGGCTGCCTGCTCCGAAATAACTCAATTCGTTTAAGATAAAACGATTTACCATGGTTTTGATTACGGTTAAAGATTAGTAAAAGATTAAAAGGCGGAAAGAAATTCCGTGGCAAATATAGAGAAATAATTTCTATCCTCCAAATGATTTCACATTATTTATGAAAAATAGAGCACTTTCGACGCTGCCGACAGTAAAGTGAACTCCAATTCACTTCCTGCCGAAGTTAAACACGTCCGAATGGATGTGGCAACTGTCAATGAGCGCTTCCAACCGACGGACAATGTCGGGATGCTGTGTTGCAACATTATTGTCTTCGTGAATGTCCTTACTCAAGTCATAGAGTTCGAAGACAGGTTGCTCGGCCGACACATTCAGTCGGATGCCTTTCCAATTTCCCCATCGGACCGCCTGCTTCCCTTGTTTTTCATGAAACTCCCAATAGAGGTATGGATGCTCCTGCTGCCCCTTCCGGCCCAACAACGTCGGCAAGAAAGAGAGTCCGTCCGTATGCAAAGGTTGTTGATAACCAATGGCTTCGGCGAAGGTCGGAAGCATATCCCAGAAGGCCATGACGTGGTCATTATCGACGCCCGCTGCCACATGCCCGGGACAAGCAATCAACATCGGCATACGGATGCCGCCCTCATAAAGGTCACGCTTGATGCCGCGATAGGGGCCATAACTCTTGAAGTAGTCGGGATTGGCACCACCCTCCTTGTGGGGACCATTGTCCGACGTGAAAATCAAGATAGTATGGTCAGCAATGCCCAACGAATCGAGCATGTTCATCACGTCGCCCACATAACGGTCCAGTCGGGTCACCATCGAGGCAAACGATGCCATCGGTCTGGGCGTACTGCCATAAGCCCCTTTCTTGGTGGGGTTCTTCTGTACGAAAGGCACTTCGTCCTCCAACGGAATCTGTTGACAATAAGCCTGATATACACTGTCGTGCGGCAATATCAACTCCGCATGGGGAATGGTGTAGGACAAGAAAGTAAAGAAGGGGCGTTGGGCATTCTCCCGAATGAACTTCAACGCCTCGGCGTGAATCGTGTCGGCCGAATAGGTCACCTCCTTTTGCTCATAGTTCTGGGGCAAGTCAATACGTTGCGTGCCGTTCCAAAGGTGGTCGGGATAGTAATCGTGCGCCAACGTCTGACAGTTGTAACCGAAGAAACGGTCGAAGCCCACCTTCGTCGGGTCGGAAACAGAACCTGGATAACCCAATCCCCACTTACCGAAACAGCCCGTGGCATAACCCGATTGCTTGAACATCGTCGCCATGGTGAAGGTCCCTGCCGGCATAGGCACCTGTCCCTCGGGGTCAACACCTATATTACCACGCACGGAGGCATGCCCGGTATGCAATCCCGTCATCAGCGAGCAACGCGATGGCGCCGACACTGCCGTACCTGCATAACACTGCGTAAAGCGCATACCGCGCTCCCGCATCTTGTTCAGGTTCGGCGTCTTGATCTGCGTCTGTCCATAGGGTTCAATATCCCCGATACCGAGGTCATCGGCCATGATATAGATGACGTTAGGTTGCTTTTCCCACCCCGTCTTCATCTTCTGCTGTGCCGGTACGATGGTTGCTACAGCCCCACCGATGACACATCCTGCAATACTTATTTCTTTTTTCATGATAAATGGTTATTGCCTATTGCTTCAGTCTGCAAGGAGACTATCAGGATGCAAAAATACGAATTATAATCCACATAGAAAACAAAACCGCCAAAAACTAAAGAAAGATTCCCCCATTTTTCATCTCAACCCTCCATTTGAAGTCCAATTTGAAGTTTTTCGCCCTCACATTTATCGATATTCCAACATAATTATTATATTTGCCCCGAACTTTTTAAAACATAAACCTATGGAAACCACACAAAAGAAGAATCAGGCAGAAACGCCGAAGAAGGAGATTGTCAACAAGATTAACCACGACGAAGAGGAGTACCAGCGGGACCAATACTCCAACCAAATGCAGCGGGAGTCGTTCACGGATATGTACAACCGCGGCGGATATGGATATTAACGGGTTAAGAGAAGTGACAAAGAAATGACAGGGAAGTGACAGGGAAGTGACAGGGCCGGAGCAAACCTTTGGCCATCCCTTTGACCCTACGTCCATAGTCTATCGCGGTATCGATCGGGTATCGATTGGGTATCGATTGAAGCAGGATTGACGGAAGGTTGAATCGAACGAAATCAACGACCCATTATTGACCCTATATGAACCAAAGTTTGACCGCAGCAAGAGCGCGAGGGAGGGGCGACGTACTCGGGCGGGAGGGACTTCGGGATGAATATTTATGCAACAAAGTGACGATATTGGGCAACACGGAGGGAAAAAAGGAGGGAAAGCAGAACTTAGCAGGAAGGTTGTTGGAAGCGAAAAAAGGGTGCTGTAGGTGCTCAAAAATGTATTATAGAACATAAAAAATGCTCGTTATGCAACAAAAATAGGCCGAAACAACAACATTTTATGAGGAAATAGGACAACTGAAACGATTTTTTACTTATATTTGCGCTAAATATAGCACATATCTTACCTCAGTAAAACAATGAATAACATGTCCAAGATCATCAGTAAGTGCATCACAGCCTCAGCACTTATACTCTTTACTTTCAATGCAGCGCCCACCGCATGGGCAGAGAGTTCGGTATGGGACGGTTCCATGGTGCGTTCTACCAAAGGAACAGGTAGCGAGGAAGATCCATACCTGATTACTACGGCCGAAGAGATGGCCTACCTGATCCGAAACTATGACAACAACGAAGGTATCTGTTACAAGAAATATTTCAAGTTGACCTGCGACCTCGACATGCGTAGTACGCAGTGGACTTTCGGTTCGGCTATCTCCGACCGAAAGAGTTTCCGCTCGCACTTCGACGGTGGCGGTCACAAGATCTCGAACATCGAGGTGACGCTGAAGGACTCCCCAGGCGAGTGTCACTATGGTCTGTTCCCTCAGTTGGGCGGCGACAAGGAGTTCGAGTCGGTCATCGAGAACCTGGAGATTGAGAACATCCACTTCGTACGAAGCACGGGTGATGCCACAGGTACTTACAACTTCCGTATCGGTGGATTGGTGGGTAAGATGTATTCGCACTCACGTATCACCAACTGCCTGGTACACGGTTTCACGGTGACGGACTACGGCACCGACGTCACCTTGCACTCGGCTTCCAAGATCTCGGCCTGTCCATTGGTGGGCGAGGTTTTGAACAACTTTGCCGACGACCGCAGTTTCTATGAGGAGAACAACATCATCATCGAGCACAGCTACGGTTACGGCACTCCCGACTTGACTCACTTCCATGGTCGTCCCGACCAGTTCTACTATGCCAATGCACAGGGCACCAAGCAGAGCGAAGGTTACTCATACAACAACCTCGTCTGGTATGCCATCAACGACAACGAACGTTCGTTCTCACCCCTGAACGTCAGCGTAAGTCCTTCAGTAGGCGGCAAGCGCTTCCAGTATGAAGGTATCTTCAACCGCGTGCGTGGTCACACCTATACCTACCACTGGTCTATTGACGGTGTCCGTCTGGGTGACTACAAGACATCGACCATCATCGCCGAACCAAAACCATACCAGCAGCGACTCAGCCTGACGGTGTTCGACAATGGTAAAGAGGCCGGTAGCGGCGGTATCCTCATCGAACCTGACCAGTACGACCTCTCCATCCTCCCCGAAGAGGAGGTGAAAGGCAAGAAGAAAACCAAGACCCACACCGTGACGGCGCAAATCAAAGCCGTTTCGGGATTGGAAATCAAGGAGGGCGACTTCGAGTTCTCTTGGCAAGACATGACCGACAACTTCAAGGAAGTATCTACCAGTGAGACACTTACCGAAGGTCTGGATGGTCATACCTATCTGCTCTTGGCCACTCACCGCGAGAACAAGGCAGCGCGATTCTCGATTGTGAAGTCGTTCACCAACCCCATCTACGTCTGCAACCAAGGCATCGGCACAGCAGCCGACGTGAATGCCTTCACCAGCAACGGCAAGACCTACCGCAAGGGCGATGACCGCAACGACGGTCGCACCCCCGAGACGGCTGTGCGCACCTTGAAACGCGCCTATAGTCTGTTGAAGTCCGAGAAGGACGGCGGCAGCATCGGTACCAACGTCATCATCATCATGGGCGACTACGAGGAGTACGACTTCACCGAGTATCTGGACAGTCGTTGCACCGCAGCCAATGCTTCCTACTTCTCGAAGAACAAGCCCGCCATGATTACGGGTCGATACGACAACTTCAAGAACGGACGTCTGTTGTTTGCCGGATTGAGCATCAAGTTCGATGCCGACACCCGTTTCGAGCAGATCAACCTGAGCGGTTCTTCGTTCAACTTCACCGACCTGCCGGCACAGACCAAGGTGTTCGCGTGGGGTCATAACCTGACGATGGGCTACGGCATCTTCGTCAGCGGTTACAAGATTATGGACTGGACCCTGGGTCTGGACGAAGGTGTGTTGGCACCTGCCATCACCCTGTACGGCGGTATCTTGAACAACAACGACCCCGACTATGTGCACAACGAGAATACCTTGACCGTGCTCTCGGGCACTTACGGACGTATCATTGCAGGCGATGGTTACACCCTGCAGATGGAGCGCACGGGTAATATCTCCGGTTCGCCACAACATCCTGTCCGTACGCGCGTCGTGTGCGATGCTACTAATTACTTCAACCCCTACCACAACCAGTATGATGTAGCGTTGCTGATTGGCGGACAGGCCGACGGCACTATCTTTGCCGACACCCGCATCGAGGTGAAGGGCAGCAGTCACATCGGTCGTATCGTGGGCGGCAACGTCGGATTCGGTCGTTTGGTGAAAGGTCGTCCTGCCGATAGTTTCTTCGGCAAGAGCGAAGTCACTGTCACCGATGGTTCGGTTACCGAGATCTTCGGTACCAACTTAGGTCGATATGGTCACATTCTGTATGCCAACGAGACGGAGCACGACTCCTGTGTCACCTATTTCTATGGCAAGTCGTACATCAATCTGTTAGGCGGCACCATCTACAACACCATCTATGGTGGCGGTGCAGCTTGCGTCTGCGGTTTGGACTACGATAGTCTGCACCACACCGCCGACCCGCATATCCCTTACTGGAAGGACGGAAAAATTGTGTTCGGCACCTACAAGAATGCCGTCAACAAGATGCCGATTGTCCAATTGAAGGGCAACGAGACCCTCGACCTCAGTAAGACCGAGTTGCACGTCAACATTGGTGGAACGGCCTACTTGATGGGTTCGCTGTATGGCGGCAGTATATCGTTCAGTTCCTTGCTGCCGACACACCAGGCGGGTTGTCAGTCGGGCAACATCTATGCCGACACGTATATCGACATGGACGGCGGCAGCATCGACGGTTACATCTTCGGTGGTTGTCGTGGCAACCTCTCCTATTTCGACAACAGTGACCACAGCAGTTACCCCATTGTCAATGGCGTACAGATGGATAAGCTTTTCTTCTCGAACATGGCACAGATGTACGGCAACACGCATGTCACTGTCACGGGCGGCGAAGTCAAGGGTTTGATTTATGGTGGCGGCGAAGGTCCTTACTATCGTGAGGTTTCGCCCGAGAACTTGACCAACGCCGTTGACTTGGTGGCCACTACATACGGCAACACGCAGGTGAACGTTGGTGGTAGTGCCATCATCCGCGGTTTCATCTTTGGTGCTGGCAACTATGCTCACGTCTATCGCACCGACGAAGAAATCAACCCAGAGTTGGCTGGCAACGTCGAAATAAATGTATTCGGTGGTCAGTTGCACGGAGCAGTCTTCGGTGCAGGACACGGTAATAAAGAGGAGTTGGATGTGACCTCCATCTACACCAAAGTGGCAGGTGACGTTCACGTCAACGTCACGGGCGGTGTGTTCCTCCCCTACTACGAGCGTCCTCGTTACGTGCCTCGCCGACTCTATGGCATTGCCTGTGGCGGTATTGCCACCAGTACGGTGCGTGGCAACACCTACCTGAACATCGAGGCAAACCCATTCCCATTGGAGTTGATGAACGACTCGACGGTACTGCCGGAAGATATTATCCTCTGCGCAGGTGGTTACAGTCAGGACTGCGCCGTCGTCGGACGCGCCACGATTACTGTCGATACCAAGGATGCCGAAAAGATTGACCGTATCTACATGGGCGGCATTTTCGGTTCGGTCCGAAGCACGACTGCCAACATCCTGAGTGGCAAGGTGGAACGCCTCTATGGTTCGGGACGTAAGGGTCGTGTCGATACCGACCAGGTGAACATCAATGTCGGTGTGGTTGGCGATTCCATCAACAACTCCACTATCGTCATCGACAACATCTATGGCGGTTCGAACCTCAAGAAGACTCACATCCAAATCAATGGTGGTGATGTTCTGAACATCCTCCGTCCGGAGAACAGTAACTTCTAAGAGACGCACATTTTAGTAGTTGGTCATAATGAATTTTGACAACTACATAATAATGAATGAATGAAACAGCCCCCGACCGAACAGTGGTCGGGGGCTATTTGTATAGAACAAAAGTACCAAGGGACTACGCCTACAACTTGACGACATTTCACTATTAGCAAAAAGAGATAGCCACGAAAGGTAACCATCCGTTCCGACCCTTGGTGAATGTACTTATCAGATAATTCTCACTCATTAACACATTTGTTTTGAAGCTCTTCTGAAGCGCTTTCATCTACATAACGCGCAACTCGAAAATTTGTAACATCTAAAAGGTGTTTTTTGTCGAAAAAAAGAATACATCGCTTCGGCCGACAAGATTGTGCAGAACGAAACGATGTATTTATTGTTATTCCAAAGCCGTATAGGGGACATATATAGCACATTGCTCTTCGCCTGTACTTCGGAGAAACTGGATATGGATTCTCATCTTTTCAATCCAAACACCTCGAAAAAGCCGATAATTGGCAAGCTCCCCTCGATAGGACAAGAAATAGTCAAAAAGAGCGTCGCTACTGGCCGCAGCAAACTTCTCGCCTTGAGGCAGTTGCATCACGAGATGAAGTACGCGGGCATCCAAATCGACAGAGGCTTTCAGTAACGTACAACCGGCAAAGTTCTGAAGGGGGAGTTTATAGTCAATGTACTTCAACATGGCATTCCACACCACCGTGTCGAAAGAAAAGCTTGCCCATTCATCACGTGTCCGGGCAAATTCCTCGGGCGAAATCAAGAAGGAATGTACCGAATTCTCGTATTGATCCAAGTAAACATATTTGAGATGAATGCCATGTTTGAGCAAATAGAGAATCAGCTGGTCCTTACCATTTACCAGGTCATAAAGGAGGAAAGGCTTTTCGCAAAAAAGGTCGGCTTGCGCCTCGTCCGACATCAAGTCTTTGGCCAAGCGCTGCACATATTTCAAATGGTGAACTACAGTATCGTCCTCCATCACAAACCGCTTCAGGATGCAACCCTCACTCACAGTAATGGGCAAAGATTCATTCACTTCATCAACCATCCTCTGGATGACACTTCGCTTCTCTATCAATGGATTGTGCGCCATCGGCATCGCGAACAGGAAGAGACTCAAAAAGAGAATACCGCGAAGAAACGAATAGACCAACGGCAGGATAAAGACAAACAACGGCCACTTGCGGTGGATGCCTTCAAACCGATTCTCGACCTCACTGGAACTCTTGAGGTAGGCGAACCAGAATAAGGGCCATAAGACATTTACAATACCACCAATCAAAGTGTTGGGCAACCCCAAGCTAACTAATCCGAAATCCAATAGTCCACAAACAAAAGTCATGAAGAGCGAAGCGTACGCCAACGGAATAGCATATGGTTTCACCTTGCAGAAAGCCCATATTGTCCATCCTGAACAAAGGAAACGTAGAAACAGACTGAATACTATCAGCAGGACGTACCACCAGGAGAATTGTACCAATAAATGCTTTTGATGCCAGTAGGCAGTATAAATGTTCCACAATGCTGGGAATCCGATGCCAATCAAAAGGAAGGAGGCCAGTCTGCTCGAAATGGGGACTGCCGGAGAGTGTGTGTGATTGGTTGTTTCTGTTTCCATAAATAGAAAGGTATTAGTTGCCCCACGAGAGGGCAACTAATCGTTTTAAAGGAAGTTCTTTCAAGATGTTCTACTTAGCCGAATTATGAAGAATCTGCTCAGCGATGATGTCGGCCAATCGTTGAACGCCCTTATCGTTAGGATGAATGCCATCGGGCTGAATCAAATCGCTGGCATTGGAAAAGAGCGTATGCAAATCAATGACTTGCAAACCATACTTCTTGGCCACCTCTTGCTGCATCGGAATGACTCCATTCACGATAACCGAGTCGCTAATATTCCAAGAGGATTTAAGTGCAGGGATAGGTGTACAAAGCAAGATGCGAGGTTTGACTGCCTCCTGTGACTGACCCTTCTTGGCAACCTTTTTGCCCTTCTTATTGACCGATTGGGCCAATGAAGGAGCCAACGAAGTAATCATCTGTTCAAGGTCCTGTTTGAACTCGGCACTATGCTGCCAGTTCTGCGGTTTGGAGTCGTTAGTACCCAACTTGATGATGACGATGTCCGGATGGAAGGCCAAGGCATCCTTCCAAGCCATCTCGTTCATATAAGGCAAATCGCCCTTATTGAGCAAGGTACGACCACTCACTCCGAAATTCTTGACCCAATAGTCATTGCCCAATTTCTTCTGGAGCAACGCAGGATAACCATATTGCGTGGCCATGTCAATACCGTGTCCATCGGTGATGCTGTTACCGACACAAGCCACACGAATGGCATCTTGTTTCGGAGTCTGACGAGCATTAAGCCAATTACCAAGGTCTGTCAACATCTGGTCATGGTACTTGAACCAAGGGCCGAAACCGAAACCGTGGTCGCCACCAGGATAGATGTACATACTGCACTCATTACCGGCATTGCGCATGGCACTGTAATAGGCCACACCGTTGGTGACAGGGGGCACCAATCGGTCGTCGTTGGCCATGATGATGATGGCAGGAGGAGACAGATGACGTTTGACGGCATTCTGGGTCGAGAAATCTTTGACGAGTTCGGGATTTTTCTGTCCCTCCTCACCCAAGAAGTTGCGACAAGACCACTTGTGGGACAACCGTTCCTCCATCGATATGACAGGATAGAAAAGGATGGTGAAATCTGGTCTAACCTCGTAATCGGCATGAGTAGAGATAACCGAAGCCAAATGTCCACCAGCCGAGAAACCCATGATGCCGACATCGTGAGGATGGATGTTCCACACAGCGGCAGAATCTCGGACAATTCGGATGGCCTTCATCACATCACCCATCGGTTTGGTGCGGTCGCCTTCGGGCAATCGGTAATTGACAACGAAATAGGCAATACCCTGTTTGTTCAACCACTCGGAAGCAAGGTAACCTTCGTGCGTATTGGACAACATCGAATAACCGCCACCAGGCACACCTACAATGGCTCGTCCCGAAGGTTTTTCGGGCAAGAAACATACCATCTGAGCCTTGGCATCATCGGTCAAATCAATCGTAAACTTTTTCAAGGTTTGTGCTTGAAGGGTTGCCACAAAGAGCAACAGGCCAGACAGAAGAAGCTGTTTTGTTGTTTTCATAAGTTTTAGGTTTTATTGTTAATCTGGTAATATGTTTTTCTTTAGGAAATCAGTAAGAATTATTGCTTCGCTTGGGGTTTCAACGCAGATTACTTTGTTTTGCGAATATACAATCCCTTGCACCACAGGAAGAAAGTGACGACGCCCAAGGCTTGAACAAAGGCGGCCAACCAGAAGGCAGATTCGTAACCCCACCAACTTGCCAAAACACCGCCTAAGAGGGTTCCCAATCCAGCCCCGGCATCCCATGCCGCCAACTGCGTACTATTGGCCACACCACGACGGCTGTCACCTGCGATATTGACAAACATCATCTGCATGGCTGGGAACATGTGACCATTACCGAAACCAACGATAAGGGCGCTGAGATAATAGGCCATAGGGTGATGGATAGTAGCAAACAACAAGAAACCGAAGGCCGAAATACTGATGCCCTCAGCACAATTCTGCCAAATACGTCCTCGACGCAACTGCCTTCCTCCTGTCAGTCGGGAGACAATGAGACCTCCACTCAACACAGCGAAGAATACACCCGTATTGCCTGTCCCTTCGGGATTCTGCACACCATAGATAGCCAAATAAGTAGCTATGATGCTGTAAGCCATGCCATAACAGGCTTGATTGAGCGCCAAGGCCCAAGCGTCGGTCAAGAAGAGTTTAGAATACCAGGAACTGCTTCGCTGCGGCACGGAAGCCATTGATACGGAGCGACTTGGCAGATGAATTGTTGCGTCAATGGCAAAACCCAGAAACGCCACCGCCATCGAGACTCCGAAAAGTAGGTCGAAGTTGTGGTACTCATTATATAATAAGAGTCCGATAGTAGGAGCCGTTGCCGTAGCGAGGTTATTGGACAGGCCATAATAACCGACTCCCTCGGCCCTACGGCTATTGGGAAGGACATCTATTGCCACGGTGCTGTTGGCCACACTGGAGACACCGAAAGGCACACCATGTAAGGTACGAACGATGGCAAAAAGCAACAGACTGCCCGCCAAGACATATCCAGCAAAGAAGACAAAGAGAAAGAACCACGACACAACAAGAACCAACTTGCGCGACCGTGTATCCACCAGATAACCACTACCGGCACGGGAAAGCATCGCCAACCAGGTATAACCGCTCAACACAATGCCAATGGCGTGGGAAGTGGCAAAGAATCGTTCATTCAAGTAGATGGGCAAAAGGGGAACCACCAACATGAATGAAAAGAAGAGCATGAAGTTTGCACTCCATGCCTTCAAATATTCTTTATTCCAGAGACGCTCATTTGTCATCCTATGGAGGGTTATAGATTATGAGGTTGTAAGGATTGAGGTAAGTTACAATCAATCAATTCACTTTATTGGCGAAGAGAACCTTATAACCTTACCAGCAAAGCGACCTTACAACCTCACGACCTGAATTATTTCTTCAAACCTTCAACCCACTTGCGGGCATTGACGAAGATCTCAATCCATGGAGTAACCTCGTCGTCCTTGTGGTCCTGAGGATAGTAACCACACTGCCAGGGGAACATAGCACGTTCTGGATGTGGCATCATGGCCAAGTGACGACCATCGGCAGAACAGATACCGGCCAGACCGTCAGGCGAACCATTCGGGTTAGCAGGATATGCCACATAACCATACTTGGCTACGACGTTGTAGTCCTCGATGGTCTTGCCTTCGGGCAAACCGAACTTACCCTCACCGTGAGCGGCCCAGATGCCGATGCGCGAACCAGAGAGCGAGCCCATCATGATGCTGTTGTTCTTAGGAATACGCACATTGATGAAGTTGCTCTCGAACTTATGGCTATCGTTGTGCAACATGTGGACGCGGTCAGGATTCTGTGCTGCCTTGAGGATGTCAGGGTTCTTGGCATCGAGGTTCGAACCTACCAGACCCAACTCAATCATCAACTGGCAACCGTTGCAGATACCCAACGAGAGGGTGTCAGGACGTGCATAGAAATCCTGCAAGGCCTTGCGTGCCTTCTCATTATACAAGAAACCGGCAGCCCAACCCTTGGCAGAACCCAAGACGTCGGAGTTAGAGAAACCACCACAGAAGACGATGAGGTTTACATCGGTCAAATCTTCACGACCTGCAATGAGGTCGGTGATATGGACATCCTTGACATCGAAGCCTGCCAGATACATCGAGTAGGCCATTTCGCGTTCCGAGTTGACACCCTTCTCACGGATGATGGCAGCCTTGATACCCGTCTTGTTACGACGGTCGGCCGAGATGCCGTATTGTGCCAACTTACCCGTAAAGCCCTTAGGCCACTGATAATAAAGAGGTTGGTTCTTGTAGTTGGCGAAACGCTCGTCGGCCTTCTGCACACCGCTTTGCTTGCGGTCCAAGAGGTGGCTCGACTCGTACCAAACATCGCGCAACTGATCGATGTCGAAGTCGGCTACATAGTCGCCCTTGCGGACATTGACAGAACGCTCCTCGCAAGGATAACCAATCTTGGCAACGGCCACGCCAGCCTTCTCCATCAACTTCTCGAAGGCCTTGGTATCCTTGACCTGAAGTACGACGCCAGGGTTCTCGGCAAAGAGAATCTTGACGATATCCTCCTCGGCCAAATCGGTGAGGTTGATACGGAGACCACCCTCGGTATTGGCGAAGCACATCTCCAACAACGTGGTCAACATACCACCGGCACTGATGTCGTGACCAGCCAAGACAAGGTTCTGGTTGATAGCCTCTTGAACAGCGTCAAAAGCATCGGCGAAATACTCGGGATTGACCACAGTTGGAACCGAGTCACCCACCTTATTGAGGGTCTGAGCCAAAGCCGAACCGCCCAAACGATGCTCGCAGAAAGAGAAATCGACGTAATAGAGAGACGTACTCTTGTCCAACTGAACGACAGGCGAAACAACCTTGCGGACATCGGTCACCTCGGCACCGCCAGAGATGATGACACAACCAGGACTGATGACCTTTTCGCTGGTGCCGTCAGCCTTGTTGTACTGCTGGGTCATGGAGAGCGAGTCCTTACCCGTTGGGATATTGATATTCAAGTCGATAGCGAAATCGGAAGCGGCCTGAACGGCGCTGTAAAGACGGGCATCTTCACCCGCATTGCGGCAAGGCCACATCCAGTTGGCTGACAAAGAAACACCCTGCAAACCACCCTTGATTGGCGCAAAGACGATGTTGGTCAATGCCTCGGCAATAGCCATCACCGAACCGGCAGGTGCATCCGCCAAAGCAACGGCAGGAGCATGTCCAATAGAGGTGGCGATACCAGCCTTGCCACGATAGTCGAGGGCAACGACACCGCAGTCGGACAATGGCAACTGGAGTACACCCTGACACTGCTGACGGGCAATCTTACCAGTCACAGATCGGTCCACCTTGTTGGTCAACCAGTCCTTACATGCTACACTCTCCAGACGGAGCACATCGTTGATATACTTCTGTACGTCGGCCACATTGGTCACTACAGGCTGATACTTGTGCTCGACAGTATTGTCACGCATATAGGTCTTTGGCGCATGGCCGAACATATCTGCCAAACTCAAGTCGATAGGCTTGACGCCGTCGGCCTGCTCAAAGGAGAAACGCATGTCGTTGGTAGCCTCACCGATGACATAGAAAGGAGCACGTTCGCGCTCGGCAATCTTGCGACAGTAGTCAATAGCTTCGTCTTTGACCAAGAAGCCCATACGCTCCTGACTCTCGTTGCCGGCAATCTCCTTAGCACTCAAGGTCGGGTCGCCGATAGGCAACTTATCCATCCAGATCTTACCGCCAGTAGCGTCGATCAACTCCGAGAGGCAGTTGATGTGACCGCCTGCACCGTGGTCGTGAATAGAGATGATTGGGTTGTTGTCGCTCTCGCCCAATGCGCGTACTACATTATATGCACGTTTCTGCATCTCGGGGTTGGCACGCTGCACGGCATTCAGTTCGATGCCCGAAGCGTACTTACCGGTGTTGACCGACGAAACGGCGCCACCGCCCATGCCGATGCGGTAGTTGTCACCACCAATCAGGATGACCTTCTCACCAGGTTCAGGTTCACCCTTCAGGGCATCACGGAGTTTGCCATAACCGACACCACCGGCCAACATGATGACCTTGTCGAAACCATACTTGGTACCAGCATCCTTCTTGTCATCGCTCTCGAACTCATAGGTCAACAGAGAACCGCAGATAAGAGGTTGTCCGAACTTGTTGCCGAAGTCGGAAGCACCGTTGGATGCCTTGATAAGCACCTGTTCTGGAGTTTGATAGAGCCAAGGACGCGCCTCCATACCGTTCTCCCACTTCTTTTTCTCATCGTTACGAGGATAAGAGGTGATGTAAACAGCCGTACCGGCAATGGGCATAGAGGCCTTACCACCACCCATACGGTCACGGATTTCGCCGCCCGTACCGGTAGCAGCGCCATTGAAAGGCTCTACGGTCGTTGGGAAATTATGGGTCTCGGCTTTCAGCGAGATGACCGACTCGAAGTCCTTTACCTCAAACTCCGAAGCCGTAGTTGGGTCGGCAGGAGCAAACTGCTCGACAACAGGACCACGGTTGAAAGCCACATTATCCTTATAGGCAGACACCAGTTCACCTGGATGCTCCTTGGAGGTCAACTTGATAAGTTGGAACAGGCTGGAAGGTTTCTCCTCGCCGTCGATGATGAACGTACCACCAAAAATCTTGTGGCGGCAATGCTCCGAGTTGACCTGACTGAAACCGAACACCTCACTATCGGTGAGCGAACGGCCAATGCGGGCACTTACGTCATTCAAATATTTAATTTCTTCGGGAGAAAGGGCCAAGCCCTCTTTTTTGTTGTATTCTTCAAGGTTGTCAATATAGACTATTGGGTCTGGTTGTTTATCAATGGTGAAGCAATCTTGGCCGATGCCGTCGTAAAGGCGCTGTAACATCGGGTCGAAAGTAGCATTCTCGTCCTTCACTGGGAAATATTCCTCGATACGGGCAATTCCCTTGAGGCCCATGTTCTGAGTAATCTCCACAGCGTTGGTACTCCAAGGAGTGATCATCTCACGGCGAGGACCGACATACCAACCCTGAAGGGTATTCTCACGGAGAAGAGTCGCGTTACTGAAAAGCCAGCAAAGGCGATTAGTCTCTTCGACATCGAGCTGATGATCGACAGCAACGGCGAGAACCGTTTTCGATGGCTGCTTAAAGAAAAAAACCATTTTGATAAGAAATTATGAAATTATTATGTGTGAAATGATTTCGATGTTTACGCTTGCAAGAACAGGGGGCGGAAAATAGGATTCGCCTACCCTTTGCTCCCTCTTCTGACAGTATATCGCGGTATGGGTCGGGTATCGATTGGGTATCGATTGGATATCGATAGAAACAAGATTCGAATCAAGAGAATATCTTCAGATTCACATAACCGTTTCCAAACCGACAATTAACCAAATCATAACCGCAATAGGGGATCAGGAACCTATCAGAACGAGGGGCGAGACAATTCAACCGTTCATATCGAATATCGAATGATTTTCTTTAAAAGAAGGAGCGAAATGTCAAATTATCGGCCTAAATGAGCCAAAACCCTAATAGCGGTTGCAAAAATAATCAAAAAAAACGAAAGGAATGCACAATTATCCAAAATATTCGTTATCTTTGCCGAAAAAATCACGAGAATCTTTAAATCCGTCAACTACAAACAACAATGGAAGGCTTATTCGCTGTAAGCATCTTAACTTTATTATGGGGATTAATATTCGGAGTGCTGGTGTCAGCCCCTATGGGGCCAACTGGCATTTTGGTGATACAGCGAACCCTGAACAAAGGATGGATTCCCGGACTCTTCACCGGACTGGGTGCCGTCTTGAGCGACCTGTTCTATGCCCTCCTTTCCACCTTTGCCGTCAGTCTTGTAGTCGATTGGATTGAGACCAACCAAATCATCCTGCTTTTCACCGCCGGCATCCTGATAGCCAGTTATGGTGTCTATCTGTGGCGCAGCAATCCAGCCTCGGCCCTCAACAGCAAGGAGGCTCCCAACACCAAACTTCCGCTGGAGGTTCGCACCATCAGCAAGTTCCCCGGTTGGAGCGTCATGAAGTTCTTCTTCTCGGGTTTTGGTCTCACGGTGAGCAACCCTGCCATCGTTTTCTTCTTCCTCATGCTCTTCTCTCGTGTCGGCTTCATCTTTGTGGCTGCCGAAAAGCATTGGGGATTCTACCTGCTCTTCTTTCTCAGCATCATGGCTGGAGCCGTAGCCTGGTGGTTACTCATCACCTGGCTTATCAATAAGGTTCGCAATCATTTCAAATTGAAGACATTGAAGGTCATCAACCGTTCCATTGCCATCATCATGTTCGTCATCGCCATCTGGGGCTTCGGCAACGGTATCTACATGGTTTTCAATTCGTAATATATTTCTCGTATAGGAGGGAAATCCAGTCAAAGTCTGGAACTGTCCCGCAACTGTAGGTGGTCCAACCACAAGCCAGAATGCCTGCTATACGATTTTTCTCAATCAGTGCATCCGCGAGCGACGGAACGTACCTATGCTATTCAACTTATGTTGCGTACTACTTTCGGGTAGTATCTTTTCCGACACATGCGACGTACATCCTCTTCACGAAGTTGAGGTTGTACAGCAACCGATGTTCAGGGAGGTCCTGTCTGGCCAAAAACTGGAGGGAGTCCGCCTTGAGCAACTATCTGTTTTGTCGGTTGCCGATGCCCTGCATCACTTTGCCGGACTGCAAGTACGCGACTACGGTGGCATTGGTGGCATCAAGACAATCAATGTCCGAAGCATGGGTAGCCAGCACACCGGCATCTTCTACGACGGCGTCGAACTCGGCAATGCCCAGAACGGTCAGATTGACCTGGGCCAATTCTCGATGGAGAATATCGAGTCGGTCAATGTCTATCAAGGACAACGCAGTGCCATCTTCCAGTCCGCCTCCGACCTGGGTCACGCCAGCACCGTATATATGCGTACGCGCGTTCCTTTATTCCAATCCGGCGAACGACATCACCTCCGACTTAAAGCACAATATGGATCGAGCGACTTGGTTCGTCTGTCGGGTCTATGGGAACAACGTATTGCTCCCACTCTCCTCCTGTCGGCTCATGCCGAAGGATTAACCGCCAGTGGCAAATATCCTTTCCGTTATCGCCGGCTCAATTACGATGGCAGTGTTGCCTACGACACTACTGCCACACGCCGTAACGGTGACGTCCAATCGCTCCATGCCGAAGTGAACCTGATAGGCCAACAGGAACAAGGGCATTGGAAATTGAAAGCCTACACTTTCCAGAGCGAACGTGGCATCCCAGGAGCCATTGTCAACAATGTCTGGCATCGCGGTGAACGTCAAGGAGATAGCAACTCTTTCCTACAGGGTCTGTGGCAACGGGACGTCACTTCCCGCTACAGTCTGCGTCTGCAAGGCAAGTATGCCTACTATGCTACTCACTACCAGAACCGTGACACCACTCAGTACATGGCGGACAACCATTTCCGCCAACAGGAGGCCTATCTCTCGACCTGTCATGTACTCCAACTTTTGCCCGAATGGCATGTATCGGCCAGTTACGATTTCCGCTTCAACGCCCTGGATGCCGACATTCCACTCTTTCAGACGACCTATCGGCAGCAACATCTGGCCGCACTTGCCACCGCGCTGAATTTCAAGAAAGTACGAGCCCAAGCCAGCCTCCTTCAGACCTGGTCATCGGACCATGGCAAACGTGTTCACTCGCCATCGTACAGACAATGTTCTCCTGCCCTCTTCCTGTTGTGGCAGGTCCACCCCGTCGTCAGCCTCCAGACTTTTGCCAAACGGAGTTTCCGACTTCCCACCTTCAATGACCTTTACTACACCGATATGGGCAATGCCTTGTTGCGTCCAGAGACCGCCACGCAATACAACGTGGGGGCTGACTATCGTCCACAACTCACTGAGGGTCAATCTCTTTCCTTGCACTTCGACCTCTATCATAACCGCGTCAAGAACAAGATTGTCGCCTATCCCAAAGGACAGCAGTTCCGTTGGACGATGCTCAACCTCGGACGCGTTGATATTCAAGGCTTGGACTTCCTTTTGGACTACGAAGGCACCTGGTCCGTTTTTCAATACAACCTCACGGCACAATACACTTGGCAAGAGGCGATTGACGTATCCTCGACTTCCGACAGTTTCTATCGTGACCAGATTCCTTACGTTCCTCATCACAGTGGTTCACTCACTACGGGTATCCAATATCGGCAACGCTACTCTCTGTCCTACTCCTTCACCTATGTTGGCGAACGTTACTGCCAACAGGAAAATATCCCTTTCAACCACCTCCAGCCCTGGTACATCAGCGACATCAACTTGCAATACCGTACCGAGCGATGGCGTTGGACGGCCGAGGTACTTAATCTCTTGAACCAACAATACGACGTCATTGTCAATTACCCGATGCCTGGCATCAATTTCCGTCTTTCCGTATGCGCACAGTTCTGAAACATAGTCTATTGACCCTACTGATAGCCGTCACCCTGACGGCCTGTCGAGAGGACGAATACATCGCCCCCTCCGAACAGCAATCCACTGGTGCACAACCAGATACGTCGCACCTCTGTCTGGGTTTCTACCTGCTCAACGAGGGCAACATGGGTAGCAACCATTGCACCCTCGACTATCTGGACCTCACCACCGCCACCTATCATCGCAACATCTACGCCGAACGCAATCCGCAGTCGGTCAAGGAGTTGGGCGACGTGGGCAACGACCTTCAGGCCTATGGTTCGAAACTCTGGATTGTGGTCAACTGCTCGAACAAAGTCGAGGTTTGCCAACTGTCCGACACACGCCGATTGGGACAAATCAATATCCCCAATTGCCGCTACGTCACCTTCCACGAGGGTTTTGCCTACGTCAGTTCCTTTGTCGGACCCGTCTCACTTACCGCTCATGCCCAACTGGGACGCATCTACAAGGTCGATACCCTCTCTCTTCAGAAGGTCGATTCTGTCACCGTTGGTTACCAACCCGAGGAAATGGCCATCCTCGGCAACCAACTCTATGTCGCCAACAGTGGCGGGTACCTCCTCCCCACCTACGACAACTCCGTGAGTCAGATTGACTTAGCTACCATGACCGAGGTTCGCAAGATTCCCGTTGGCACGAATCCACACCGCGTAGAGGCCGACCAGCATGGTCAACTTTGGGTCTCGACGCGTGGCAACTACAACGACATCGCTCCTGCCCTATACTGTCTCAGCACAGATGCCGACGGTGTCTTTTCTGTTACCGACAGTCTGCCTATCACGGTGAGCGACATGCAGTTAGTAAGTGACTCCCTCTGGTTCTTCGGCACGCAATGGAGCGACGCGTCGCAGGACTACACTTTCTCCTACGGCATCCTCGATGTCCGATCTCACCAACGGGTAGAGGGCACGTTGTTTGCGTCGCCCGAAGTGCAACACATCACGATGCCTTACGGATTGTTAGTCAATCCCTTGCGCCATGACTTCTATCTCATGGATGCCAAGAACTTCGTCTCCAGCGGTGAACTGCTGCATTTTCATGCCGACGGCACATTCGACTGGAAAGTACGCACAGGAGACATCCCCTCCCGCGCGGTATGGGTGGGTGGCATAAATGCCTCATCGTCAAGCTCGAACGACCAACCGCACAACCAATCTCCCTACATTGCTGCCGTCGATGAATATGTCCCTGCCCCTGGCCAGTTCGTCAACACTATGCCAGCCTACGAGGAGGGCGACGACGCTCTCCGCATGGCGCAGAAATGTACAGAGGCCATTGCCGACAACGCACAGAGTATCATCACGTTAGGCGGCTTCGGTGGCTACGTCACGTTCCACTTTCACCGACCGATACAGAACATCGCCCATAGTGCCGACTTCCGTATCTTCGGCAACGCCTATGCTGGAAGCAGCGAACCCGGCATTGTTCAAGTTGCCGTTGATACCAACCAAAATGGTCTGCCCGATGACGAATGGTATGAATTGGTGGGCAGTGCCGACTCCGACAGCGCAGGTTTGTTGGTCTATGACTATCAAATCACCTATTCTCTTGATCCTCTGAACGATACTCCTTGGACCGACAACCGAGGCGGCTCGGGTTTCGTCTTCCGCAATAACTTCCACAAACAGGAATATTTCCCGCTCTGGCTCTCATCGCCCCTCTCCCTGTCGGGCACTCTCTTACCTGCCAACGGCTATGACCAGAGTGGCAAAGGCACCTATTGGGTGCTCTCTCCGCTCCGTTACGGCTATGTCGATAATGTCGCGAATACCGACACGGAAGGCAACAGTTTTGACCTCGACTGGGCGGTCGATCCCGTCCATCGCACTCCGGTTCACCTCTCCCACGCTGACTTCGTCCGTGTCTATTCGGCTTTGAATCAGTCGTGTGGCTGGTTGGGCGAAACCAGCACGGAAATAAGTGGCGCCGAATTAGTGACCCCCTCCCTCCTCCCCGAGGGGAGGTAATTATTCCCCAACATAGATATCCCTAATTCTCAACTAAATATTTACCAATTATGAAAAAAGTTTTACTTTTTGTCTCCGCTGCTCTCTTGGCAGCAAGTAGCGCTACGGCGCAAGTGACCGTTGACTTCGAAGAGTTCAACCTCGAAGAAAACTCTTACAACCTGGGAAAGACCCTGGAAGAAAGAGCATTTGTCTCCAATGGTTTCCGTTTCTACAATGGTTACGCAGACTATAGTGGCTGGGATTATTATGACGGCTTTGCCATCTCTTCCCGCACAGCTAACACGTTCGACAGCAGCAACTTGGCAGCCGATCAATTCAACTCATGCACGGGTACGGGAGCCGATAAGTCAAAGACCTTTGCCGTACTTTACTATAGCACCTTTGGTAGCGAAGCTGCCAGCATCACCAACAATGAGGGACGTCTTTTTACCCCTCAAAGCGTAGCCTTGACCAACAATGCCTATGCATTCAACTCGTTGACCTCTGGTGATTCCTTTGCTAAGCGCTTCACCGAGGACGACTGGTTCCAGCTCTACATCATCGGCAAGAAGGAAGGTGTTGTCACCGACACCGTCACTGTTAACTTGGCTGCCGACGGTATGTTGAACTTCGCTTGGAAGACCATCGACCTCACCTCCCTTGGAGAAGTAGATCGTATCGAGTTCAGTATGAACAGCACCGACTCTGGCGCCTATGGCATGAACACTCCTGCCTACTGCTGCTTCGACAACTTCGTCTCTCTGGTAGGCGAAACTACGGGTGCCAAGAATATCGTTGCCCCTGTATCCAACGCTTCGGTGGACGGCATCCTGAGTCCCGATGGCAAGCGCATCAATGCTCTCCAGAAGGGTATGAACATCCTCCTCATGAGCGACGGAACGACCCGCAAGATATTCAAATAAAGAGACTTCCGATACTCCAAAAGGATAATATAGGATTAGATTTTAATAAGAAGCAAATTATCTTTTCACTTTAGGGATTATACTTTCATAACACTTTTTTAACAGAGGAGTCCGCCGAAAGGTTTCGGCGGACTCCATTTAATAATCTCCCGTTTTACTTATCCAAATAGTCAGACCTGTTTCTAAAAAGACAACATATCCACGTATTTAAGCATTAACTAACTACAAAATTAAAATACGGATGAAAACAGAATATACGAACGAACATTTGTTCAATTCAAAAAAACGCACTACCTTTGCACCGAAATTTCAAAAATAGATGATGCAATCATGAAACACCTACCCTACTATCTATTGGCTTTTGCCCTGTTATGCTCATGCAGGCAGAACAGCAGCAATCAAAGAGCTAACCAAGATTTCGGTTTTTCAGAAGCCGACGAAATTGAAGAGTTTTATGACTCTGAACACAATATCAAGAAACCTATCTTTCCTGGGGGGAAAGACTCCCTTCGTTGTTATTTGGCTAAAAACCTACGCTACAACGAAGAGTTGCTCGATCCAGAATCATCCAATTACCTAACTATTGCATATAATGTCGGACCGGATTGCACGATTACTTTTCCAGAAGACTGCATTGTGGGCAAAGAAATGTGGCCAGCATCCATTGAACTCCTATTCTACAATAGCAACGAGGAATTGACCTACATGATCAATGAAGCGAAAAGAGTAATCGGCAACTTGAAATATAAGAAGCCTGCCATGAAACGAGATTCCACCTCTGGAGAATGGCTGCCTACTTCTGTAGAGTTACTTCAGACCATCTTTTTCACGAAAGACTTAGAAGCCTCTCTTTACGACAAAGACACCATCATAGCCATCATGGAACGCTTTCCAGATTATGCCAGTGAAGATGAACTGCAATACAGGAGATTTCGGCAACTGACCACCGATGATGAGAAAATCAAACTCCTGAAGCAAAGTCCATCCTACGAGGTGAAAGTGAATGCTGTCGTAGGACTGATAAAATCTGGCAACCTTGCGTTCGAAAAATACTTACCTGAACTTCTATCAGACACAACACCTATAGACATCTCCCACAGCGATGTCATTCAAGAGACTTCGGTGTACCAACTCTTCGCCACGATATTGCAGCAAGAAAAGATTGACCCAGAAATAAGGAAACGAGTAGAGGATATTATCGCCAAAAGGAAAATAAGATAAGAAACAAAAAATGCAGACCGCAATGGCCTGCATTTTTTTGATATATCTCGGGACAAAAGAACTGTCCCAAAGAAAAGACGAATTAGAACTCCGCAGTCTTTGGAGTACGTGGGAACGGAATGACGTCACGGATGTTCTGCATGCCGGTGACGAAGAGGATGAGACGCTCGAAGCCGAGGCCGAACCCTGCGTGAGGGCAAGTACCGAAACGACGGGTGTCGAGGTACCACCACATATCCTTCATTGGGATGTGACGAGTCTCAATCTCGTTGAGCAACTTATCGTAGCTCTCCTCACGAACCGAACCACCGATGATCTCACCAATCTGAGGGAAGAGGACGTCGGTACCCTGAACGGTTTCCTCCATCTCCTGGCCATTGAAGACAGGCTTTTCAGCATCAATCTTCATATAGAATGACTTGATCTTCTTAGGATAGTTGGTCATGATGACAGGCTTCTTGAAGTACTCCTCAACGAGGAAGCGCTCGTGCTCGGAAGCCAAGTCGTCGCCCCAGTTGCATGGGAACTCGAACTTCTTGCCGTCCTTGATGGCCTGCTGGAGAATCTCGATACCCTTGGTGTAAGGCAAGTGTACGAAGCTCTCTTTGAGCACACCTTCCAAACGCTCGATGAGGGTTGGGTCGATGAGCTTGTTGAGGAACTCCAAATCCTCGCGGCAGTTCTCCAAAGCCCAACGTACGCAATGCTTGATGAAGTCCTCTTCCAGTTCCATGAGGTCGTCCATATCGTAGAAAGCAACCTCTGGTTCAATCATCCAGAACTCTGCCAAGTGGCGAGGCGTGTTGGAATTCTCGGCACGGAAAGTAGGTCCGAAGGTATAAATCTGACCCAAGGCCGTAGCACCCAACTCACCCTCCAACTGACCAGAGACGGTCAGAGAGGTCATCTTGCCAAAGAAGTCATCGTCGTAGATGATGCTGCCGTTCTCGTCCTTCTTCAGGTCGTAGAGGTTCTTGGTCGTAACCTGGAACATCTGACCTGCACCCTCACAGTCGGAAGCCGTGATGAGAGGAGTATGGAAATAATAGAATCCATGCTCGTGGAAGTACTGATGGATGGCAATCGCCATATTGTGGCGGATGCGGAGGATACAACCGAACAGGTTAGTACGGGGACGCAGGTGAGCCTTCTCGCGAAGGAACTCCATCGAGTGACCCTTCTTCTGCAAAGGATACTCGTTCGGGTCGCAATCGCCCAATACCTCAATATTCGTAGCCTGCACTTCACAAGACTGGTTACCGCCTTGGCTGGCAACCAATTGACCCTCCACCTTGAGACAGGCACCGGTCGTGATACGCTTCAAGAGAGCCTCGTCGAACTTTTCGACATCAGCCACAATCTGAATACCGCTGACACAGCTTCCATCGTTCAAGGCAATGAACTTAACCACTTTGTTGCCTCGCATAGACCGTACCCAGCCACACACGGTGACTGGACGGTCCAACTTAGCATCCTTCAGGACGGACTTTATAATTTCTCTTTTCATTGTTCAATTACAAGAATTATTCAAAGGCACCCATCTTCAGCATGTTAACCTCCTGCTGTGTGAGGTAGCGCCAGCGGCCACGAGCCAAGTTCTTCTTGGTGAGACCGGCGAAGTAAACGCGATCCAGCTTGGTGACACGGTAACCGAGGTGCTCGAAGATACGGCGCACGATACGGTTCTTGCCAGAGTGAATCTCGATACCAACCTGGTTCTTGTCATCCTCGTTGGCATAGGCGATGGCGTCAGCATGGATAGGACCATCTTCGAGGTCGATGCCAGCGGCAATCTTTGCCAAATCGTCCTCCGATACATTCTTGTCCAACCATACATGGTAGATCTTCTTCTTGACATACTTAGGATGAGTCAACTTAGAGGCCAAGTCACCGTCGTTGGTCAAGAGAAGCACGCCTGTGGTGTTGCGGTCCAGACGACCGACAGGATAGATACGCTCCTGGCTGGCCGTACGAACCAAGTCCATGACGGTCTGACGACCCTGAGGATCATCGCTGGTAGTAACCGTATCCTTTGGCTTGTTCAAGAGGACATAGACCTTACGCTCCAAGCTTACTGGCTGGTCGTTGAAGGTGATGCTGTCCTTGCGGGTTACCTTGGTACCCAACTCGGTTACCACCTCGCCATTGACCTTGACCGAACCATTCTGGATGTACTCATCAGCCTCACGGCGTGAGCATACACCAGCGTTGGCAAGGTACTTGTTGAGACGAATCTCCTCATTTGGATCGACGATTGCCTCGGTGTACTCTACTGGACGATGTGGATTGTAAGCCTGCTTACGAGGTGCAGGACGACGCTGCTGGAAACCGCCATTGCGACCATAGCCACCCTGTTGTGGACGGCCATAACCGCCGCCTTGCTGGGGACGACCGTAACCACCCTGCTGAGGACGACCGTAGCCACCCTGCTGAGGACGACCATAACCACCCTGCTGAGGACGACCGTAACCACCCTGCTGGGGACGACCGTAACCACCCTGCTGAGGACGACCGTAACCACCCTGCTGAGGACGACCATAACCGCCCTGCTGAGGACGACCATAACCGCCCTGCTGAGGACGACCGTAACCACCCTGCTGAGGACGACCGTAACCACCCTGCTGAGGACGACCGTAGTTGTTAGCCTGAGGTGCAGTCTGCTCGCTGTGTTCCGTCTTCTCTGACTGTTCTGCAGAACCGCTGGCATTAGACTGGTAGTTGTTGTAACGTGACTGATAGCCACCCTGTTGTGGACGACCATAGCCACCCTGCTGAGGACGACCATAACCGCTTTGACGAGACTGGAAACCACCCTGACGAGGCTGGTAACCGCCCTCCTGATAACCACCCTGCTGACGGTCATAACCGCCCTGAGGACGTGACTGGTAGCTATTACGTGGTTGGTAAGAACGACCGTAGTTACGGTCTAAAGGAGCGTCGAAAGTGCGAGACTCGCTGATACGTGGACGACGCTTTGGCTGCTGCTCTTCGCCCTCATTCTGTGGGGCGGAAGTAGGATTCTGATTTTCTTCCATACTAATAGTAGATGTTAGCAAAAATAATTAATTAATTTAAATACCGGTATAATTGTTAGGAGCAAGTGCATGCAACTCTGCTTTCACAGACTCCGAAACGTTTAATGTATCGATAAATTTAGATATTGTCTCTTCGTTCATACCCGTATTGACACGGGTAAGGGCCTTGAGGGTTTCATAAGGTTTAGGATAACCCTCGCGGCGCAAGATGGTCTGAATGCCCTCAGCCACGACGGCCCAAGCGTTGTCCAAGTCGCGCTGGATGGCCGACTCGTTGAGCAACAGTTTGCGAAGACCCTTCAAGGTGCTTGCCAGCGCAATCAGGATATGTCCCATCGGAACGCCGACATTACGCAACACCGTCGAGTCGGTCAAGTCACGCTGCAAACGGCTGATTGGCAACTTCATAGCCAAGTGATCCAAGATGGCATTGGCGATACCCAAGTTACCCTCCGAGTTCTCGAAGTCGATAGGGTTCACCTTGTGTGGCATGGCCGACGAACCGACCTCCCCTGCCTTGATCTGCTGCTTGAAGTACTCCATCGAGATATACTGCCAGAAGTCCTTGTCGATGTCCAACAGAATGACATTGATGCGACGCAAGGCATCGAAAAGGGCAGCCAGATTGTCGTAGTTGGAGATCTGGGTAGTCCACTCCTCGCGGCCGATGCCCAACTTCGTGCTCAGGAACTCACGTCCGAAGGCACGCCAGTCGCGCTCAGGATAAGCGATGTGGTGGGCATTGAAGTTACCCGTTGCACCACCGAACTTGCCGGTGAAAGGCACTTGCTTCAAGAGCTCCAACTGCTGGTTCAGACGATAGACGAAGACCTGAATCTCCTTGCCCAGACGGGTGGGCGAAGCGGGCTGACCATGGGTGCGTGCCAACATCGGGACATCCTTCCACTGTTCGGCATACTGTGCCAACAGGTCGATAACCTCCTGCAAGGCAGGGATATACACATCATGCACACACTCCTTGATGGACATCGGCACCGAGGTGTTGTTGATGTCCTGACTCGTCAATCCGAAGTGGATAAATTCCTTGTAAGCCTCCAGACCGAGTTTGTCGAACTCCTCCTTAATCAGGTATTCGACCGCTTTCACATCATGGTTAGTGACCTTCTCAATCTCCTTGATGCGGCGTGCATCCTCGACCGAGAAGTTCTGATAAATGGCGCGCAACTGTGGAAAGACACTTGCAGGCACCTTAGATAATTGTGGTAATGGCAGTTCGCACAGAGCAATAAAATACTCAATCTCGACCCGTACACGGTACTTGATCAACGCGAACTCCGAGAAATAATTACTCAAAACCTCTGTCTTACTGTGATAACGTCCATCAATCGGACTTACAGCAGTCAATGGGCTGAATTCTAATTCCATTGCGAAATAAATGTTTAACAATCAAGACTTAATATAAAAGCTCAAATATTACTATAGACGTGTAAATCACAAAAATAGAATATACGGACTATCGTCTGTTCCCTCAACATGCCAAGAGGTGAACTTTATCTCTGAACTCTCCCCACTGCAACAGGGGAGCATTGATACACCCAGATTCACTAAAGAATGTATGAAACCGTTCTTATATATAGGTAGGATGTCTTCAAAAAATTAGCAAGTATCAAAAAGGGTTGTCTGCTGCCCTCTTCCGTATTTGGGTCAGTCCGGCCGAGGGGGCAACCTTTTATTTCTTCCAGACGCGTACGCCGAGGTTGACCATCAGCGCACCCTGTGTTGACTTACAGTCGTTTACGACCCTCTTGAACACACCAGGCTGGTAGGTGACACTGCCCGAGAATCGGTACAAGTCATAGCCGATGCCCACCTGAGGTCCCATGTCCCAGTTCTTGTAACCGGAGGGCTTGTCGAAGTGCTTGTCGATGAAACCGCCAACGTTCAACGACAGACGTTGATGTTTCGAGAGGTTGAAGAAGTAACGCACCTGACATTGCCATTCGGCACCTTGGCAGGTCACCTCGTCGGTTTCCTCGGGCCTCAGTATCTTACCATAGCCCAACTCGCCGTCGTAATAGTGCAGATGGTCACCGCCCTTACGGACATAGTAAATGGCATTCTGCAAACCCCACTGTTTGTTGAAGCATTGATCCCAAGCAAATCCTAAATCGAAGCTATTGTCAGTATTGGCCCAATATTCACTGTGGCCTTTGGAAAGATAATCGTTTGAAATAGGCTTGTTGGTCAACCAACTATGTAAATACCCAGCCGAAAAGGTAAATGTTGCACCGCAGAAGTAATAGGCTTCACGGGCCTCACGTCTTGCCAACTCTCTTTTCGTAAACTTCTGTGCAAATAATGAAGAGCCAGCCAGGGAAGCGAGCAATAATACAAAAATCGTTCTCTTAAACATCAGGAATCCACTCTTATTTGTCATTCTGAACGCAGTGAAGAATCTAAAAGCACATTTCGCGACCGTTGGAGATGTTTCGCTCCGCTCAACATGACATTTTTGGAACCCACCATCAGTAAATCAAGCACGCGGAAGTAAAGATAACTCGGAAACTCTGCTTCCTTTTCCAGCAGAGCCTCCGGGTCTATATTGTTTTTACAGATTATTTACCGCCAATCTTGTCAGCCCACTTGCCACCAAGAATCATCAGGACAACACCGATGACAACGAGAACGGCACAGACAATCAATAACGTGTTGTACAGTTCCTTGTCCATGCTTGGATCAGTGAAGAATATGTACAAGAGAACTACTGTCAACAAGATGAGGATAGCACCTCCGTAAATCTTAAGGAATCGCATAATGATAAAGTTATTTAGTTATTTTTGATAATTCTGTTTGAAAAACTCTGCAAAGTAAATGATTTTTTCGATATGTTGAACAAAAAGCCCACAAAAATTATAACTTTTTTAGTTTTTTTCAATATCTTTGCGGCGAAAATGCAGTTTTTACATACTTTTTATGATTATCTTCTATTATATTTACGAGATCTTCATCATCTTGCCGTTCGGCCTCATACTGACCATTTTAGCCGGTCTTGCCACCTCTTTAGGTTGCATGTGCGGATTCGGCAAACAAATGGGATATTGGCCAGGCGTCATTTGGGGCAAGTGTTTCTGTTACCTCTGTCTCTCTCCCTACAAAGTGATTGGGCGTGAGAAGATTGACAAGAAGACCTCCTACATCTTTGTTGCCAACCACCAAGGTGCTTTCGACATCTTCCTACTCTATGCCGGATTGGGTCACTCCTTCCGCTGGATGCTCCGAAAGGGCATCAAGAAACTGCCCATCATTGGCTTCGCTTGCGACAAGGCGGGTCAGATTTGGGTCGATGAACGTGGCTCGTCTGGTCTGATACACACCGTCCGTCAAGCTCTTCAAACCCTCAAGGGTGGCACTTCCATGGTCGTCTTTCCCGAGGGCACACGTACCAAGACAGGACATCTGAACCGCTTCAAGAAAGGCGCTTTCACCTTGGCCGCCATGCTCCGAATGCCGGTCGTTCCTGTCACCATCGAAGGCCCCTATCAGGTTCTGCCCAAGGGCACTTTCTTGGTTCGTCCTCACCGCATGACCATCACCATCCACGATCCGCTGCCTGCCGTGACCAAGGAAGAGGGAACCGAACAAGGCGTTCAACGTCTCTTGACCGAATCCCAGCGCGTTATAGCTGAAAGTCTGAATGAACCAGTTATGCAGTAAGCCAAAAGGCCAACCCGACCGAATGGAGGATGCCTATTGTATCACCTCCTCCTATATAGCCGTTTTCGATGGGGCAACCCAGAAGACGGCTTTCCGTTTTGCCGATGGTCGCACCCCCGGACAAGTGGCCGCCCAGACGTTGGCGCAAACCACCGCGCTTCTCCCGCCGCAACTCTCTGCCCGTGAGGCCGTTGACCAACTCTCCGATGCCCTAAAACAGGCGCTGCGAGGACACGGCGGCGAGGCCAGCGGCGTCATCTACAACGTCGCCCGACGCGAAGTCTGGAGTGTCGGCGACTGCCAATATGCCTTTCTACATCAAGACGGTCGCTTCGAATCTTTTCAAGAGCACAAGCTGATTGACATCGTGTTGTCCGAATGGCGAAGTTCCATCCTCAAGAGCCTCCTTTCTCGGGGCTTAATGACTATCGCCGACATTCAGCAGCATGACCCTGGTCGTCAAATCATCCAACCTTTCATCTCTCGACAAACTCTATACCAGAACATCTCTCCCCAATCTTCCAAATGGGCATTCGGCGTCTTTGACGGTCAACACATCCCCGACGCATTCATCCACATCACCTCCATTCCCGACACCGTCACCGATGTCATTCTGGCCTCCGACGGTTATCCCCAGCTATTTCCAACCTTACAAGAAACGGAAGCGCACCTCGCTCACCTCATTCAAGAAGATCCTCTCTGCATCGGACCCCTCCTTGGCACCAAAGGCATCGTGACAGGCAACACAGCGCCCGACGATAGGACGTACATAGGACTCTCCCCAGCCCTCCCTATGAGGGAGGGAGAGATTATATTTTGAAATAGAGGACAAGACTTAAACAACAAACCTCTATTAGTTAGACAGATTAATCCACGAAGGACAGATTGTAATTATAGAATCTCCCTCCCTCATAGGGAGGGTCGGGGAGAGTCCCCCCCCCAAAAAAAATTGCAACCACTCAAATGAGCGGTTGCATCTACTTTTGTGTCAACACTTGGATTCGAACCAAGGACCCCCACCATGTCAAGGTGATACTCTAACCAACTGAGCTATGCTGACAGTTAAAAAAGAACTCTAAATTCGAGTCGAGTTTAGAGTTCCTGGTGCCCGAGGCGGGACTCGAACCCGCATGGCATGCACCATACGCACCTGAAACGTACGCGTCTACCAATTTCGCCACCCGGGCGCTTTAGTCAGACTCACAACGCGACAGCGTTGCTGTCCGGCGTTTCAGCTATTTGCAGACTCGAAAACTGCGTTGTTTTCTCGTTTGCGGGTGCAAAGATAGCAGATATTTTTCTACTTTCCAAATTTTTTGCCTACTTTTTTTCAAATATTTTGTCTTTTATGCCGAGTTGTCACCAAAAATGGCTATATTTGCACCCACAACAATCATAAAACGCACTTTCAATGAAATTCTGGACGCATCTTTGGTTCCTTCTTCTGTTCCTGGCAGGCGGTCTCATCCTCTGCGGAATTGTCCTGTTCGCCTTGTCCCCTCTGTCGGTCAACGGACACATGGTCGCTTACCTTCATCTGGTTCAATGGTCACAGAATCTCTTCGTCATGATGGCTGCCCCCGTAGCATGGATGTGGTTCGTCCAAGTTCGTCCCACCCACCCCGAGGGCAACAGTTGGCACGCCACCTTCGATGCCCTCCACCTCACTCATATTAACTATAAGTACGCGGGACTGACCCTCCTCTTCATGTTGGCTGCCATCCCTGTCATGGATTCGCTGGAGGTGTTCAACTCCCGCCTGCCTTGGCCCGAGTCCATCCGCCAATATGCCGAAGAGGAGTCTCTCCGCAACATGACAGTCATCCAGACCCTGCTCTCCAACTCAGGTCTGTTCGGGTGGATCGAGAACATCTTGCTCATGTGCGTCTCCACCGCCATTGGCGAAGAACTGCTCTTCCGCGGCGCCCTGCTTCACAGTTTCCGTCGCGAGGGAGGCATGTCCATCCACCTCGCCGCTTGTCTGGTCGGCCTGCTCTTTGCCCTCATCCACTTCGAACTCTTTGGTCTCATCCCCCGTTGGTTCCTCGGCACCCTGTTTGTCTATCTGGTCTATTGGTCCAAGTCGCTCTGGACGCCCATCCTGGCGCATTGCCTCAACAACCTCTTTGCCCTGATCGCCTACAACCTTGCCACGCCCGAAGAACTCTCCCAGGTCGTCAAGGACTACACTTTCTCCCCCATCTGGATTGTCTTGAGTGCCCTCGTTTCGGCCTATCTTCTTTGGCAAATGCGCCGTCTCTCCCTCCCAAAAGCCGACGAATGAGTGCCAAAACGGCCTTTTTCCTCAAAAAATCTGCATTTTTTTCAAATAAATCATTGCAGTATTAAAAATTTTCACTATCTTTGCACCCGCATTTTAAGAACGCCGAAGTGGCTCAGTTGGTAGAGCAACGCATTCGTAATGCGTGGGTCACGGGTTCGAGTCCCGTCTTCGGCTCTTACAATTAAGGAGTGTCCAATAAGGACGCTCCTTTTTCTTTATTCTCCGACAATTGAAATGAATTTAAAAAATTCTCTTGTCGCCTGGCAAAAGAAAAAAAGTCCCGCTTAACAAAGGAAAGGGCAGAAACATAGAGGCTCACACTTGCAATAAAGGACTGCCACCAATTCAGGGTCACAGTCCTTCACTATTTTCTTGTCAACGCAAGTTGTGCTCAACACCTTCTTTCTTCTCAGAATCCAGTTCTTTCAAATAGGTCTTAATCTTCTGCAAATATCTTCTATCTGCCGAAGTAAGTTCCTCTGGATTGACAGATTCTATATATGAACGAAAATCTCCAACTCGCCGGCTATAGGGAGTATCTATATTTGCCCCATGAGTCAAAAGAAGATGCATCATCTTGAAATAGTCCTGTTTCCGAGCCTTGTCAATAGGATATTCTCGTTCCTCAAAAAATTCTGTATTTAAGTCGATGTGATACATGTCCTCCGCATAATAGGTTTTACGAGAAATATTTACATTGGCTCCATGCTCTATCAAAACTTTTGCCAATTCATAATTCCTAAAAATTATGGCCTCAAACAAAGGAATAAGTGCTTCTACATCTGTATTTACATCAGCGCCATATTGAATGAGCAGAAGGGCGCATTCATTATAGTATGAATCATAACAAGCTTCAACCAAAGGTGGGGTGTACGCCGGCAAGTATTTACTTGGAAGACCCAAGTATCTTGCACTATCTATCTGTTCATAATAAAAACAAAAATTCGGGTCATAACCATTCTCCAGAAAGAGTTTTACTATTGTATCCTGCTGGAATTGAATACAATGTTTTATTATAAGCACTCCATCATTATCCCTAAAATACATCAATTGTGGATTCTTCTTTATAATCATCTCTATGGAATCATAATTCTCCAGATACATATTTCTTGCCAAAGTTTCAACTTCGGTATCTCTGAAACATCTATAATCTGCAATACTATAAGTTCTTTCCCCTTTTTTACTCATACAGGGAGCACCCTGATATTTGTAGTCTCCTTTCCAATACGACCTTTGAATTGTCTCTAGTAAATATGGGTCTCGATAGGACAAATCACGAATAATTGTATCAATCAACGCTGGATTTTGGAACTTTTGGAAGCCACGGATAAAACCACGGCGCAAATTGAACGACATACCCAATGTGTCCGTATGTCCATCTTGATAATCAATGAGTGCAACAATGGAAGTATCAAAGGTCATATCACTGTCTTGCTCCATAAACACAGATTTAGAGAGGATACTTTGAAAACTCTCCAAAGTATCTTTTTCCGTAATGGTAATAGTAATCCAATTTAATTCTTTTGTCAAGAAAGATTCAGGAAGCACATCACGAAAACCATAATTGAGACCATATCGGCTACAAACTAACCTCACGCTATCTATACTTCCTTCAAAATACACGATAGGAGACTCTTGCCGCACATTTTTGCACGACATGAAGAACGCTATAAGCAATAATAGTATACTGTACTTTTTCATTTTTGGTAATCTAGTCCCATTCTGTGGATTGCCCAACCGGTCATTCTCAAAGTCGGTATTTTCTTTGTTCCGACCTTTCATCTCGGCCCAATTGTTTCTCGGCCACAAAGATATAACAATTCTTGGAATTCTCCAAATTAATCAAGTAAAAAAAGGAGATGTCATGTTAAGCCGAGCAAAACATCTATTTCCCGATTGCTCCATTTGAGATTCTTCGGTACACTCAGAATGACATTGGGCAGAAAACACATTCCCCCACCCTTGCCGTCACCCCGCGCTTTTGATACGGTCAAATATGGGTCAATGTTTGGTCTCGATTCGGTGATTGATTTCAGATGATTCAACCTTGCGCCAATCGATATCCAATCGATACCCAATCGATACCCAATCGATACCCGAACGACATCGCGATAGACTGTCAACGGGAAGTGAGGGACGACAGAAGGGGAAGAGAAAATTGAAAGTTGAAAATTGAGAGTTGAAAGGAGAAAACACTCAATGGACGAAACGTGCAGTTGTTGATTGATTAAGGTCTAAGGACTTAACGGACTCAAAGGACTTACAGAATACATTCCATAGTAACAGTCCTCGAAGTCCCTAAAGTCCGTAGACACATTTTATGGGAAGTTCAAAATAATCAAGAATTAGAGAATTTGGAGAATTCTAATTCTTTGATTTACTGAATGATTGAGGATTAGAGACACCTGTGGTCTGTCAGTCCGTTGGGCTTTACTTACTCAACAGCACACTTTGAAAGAATCATTACTCTAATACAAAGGCAGCAAAGAAAAAGAATCGCATACGACCTAAATTTTGGCAGGTTGGTGTGACAAAAGGAGGAAAAGGGAAAGAAAACAGGGGGTAAAACGACATTGTTTAGTATATCGTTTGCGATATATCGGAGAAAAAGCCGTATCTTTGCATTGCTCTAAAGAGGAAAACGGCCTGTCCTTGGGAGCGCGGCGAAACATCTCGCGCGAGCAGTTGGCAGGGAACAGAATACTCCGATTGACAACGAAATAGAATATGAGGAAGTTCTAATAATCAAGAATTTGAGAATTAGAGAATTTCTAATCCATTGCTTTCTTGAATTATTAAGAATTAAAAAAAACAATTTATAGTTGTCCCCTATGAAAATAAAAGACTGGTTAAAAGGACTATCGTTCAAGACAGGTGTAATTGTATTACTCTGCTGCATACCCTTCTACATCCTCTCGTTCGCCCAAATGGCCCTGCCCATCAGCACCGAGGTGAAAGGCGTGCTCTGGGTCGTCCTTTTCGGATTGGCCAAGACCTGCCAATACGGCGGCCTCACAATATTGGGAGCCGAAGGCGTGAAGAGGTTGAAATCAAGATGGAAGAAGACCCCCTCCCAAAGGACCCCCTCCCAAAGGACCCCCTCCCAAAGGACCCCCTCCCAACCTCCCCATAAGGGGGAGGAGAATTGAATATAACACCACTGAGGGGTAAGCACTCTAAAAAAAAAGGTTGAGAAATATAACTATCGTCCGTTAACTCCCTGAGCGAAGCGATAACTCCTGTTAACTCCCATTAACTCCAAAATTCGAACTACTCCCATTAACTCCAAAAACAATTAAATATAGCCCAAATGTCTATGGAAACAAATCAAAAACCCTGTGCCAACTGTAAGTTCCGCGCACAATATGACAAGAACCCGAAATCGCTGATTGGACGCTTCTGGCGTTGGCACATCAACTTCTGCCCCGGTTGGAAGGGCTACATGTCGTCCCTCACGGAAGAGGAGCGCCAGGCTATGCGAGAGAAGTATAATCTAAAGAAATGAGTTGGCGAGGTGGTGAAGTGACCAGGCAGTATCGCTCAAAAAAAATACCATACTCTGCTTTTATCATAATGACGGAGCGAAACTACCCGCCCAACTTCACCGCCCCCACAACCTCATAACCTCATAACCTCAACAAAATGTTTGAACAACTCAAACTTGACAATCAGCTCTGTTTCCGCCTCTATACGGCGGCAAGAATGGTGACGAGCGCCTATACCCCATTGTTCAAGGACTTGGGCATCACCTACCCCCAGTACCTGGTGCTCATGGTGCTGTGGGAGAAGGACCATTGCCTGATTGGCGAAATCACCGAACGCCTGAAGTTGGAGACAAACACCGTCACTCCGCTCCTGCAACGCATGGAGCGTCAGGGACTTATTGAACGCAAGCGCGGCGACGTTGACACCCGCCAACGCATCGTCTCGCTCACCCAGAAGGGCAAAGAGATGGAGGAACGGGCCAAAGACATCCCCCTCTGCCTGGCTCAAAACATCGTTGGCCACGGCATCACGGTGGAGGAGTTGAAGACCCTCGCCCCGCTACTGGACAAGTTTATTGGAGCCTTAGACCCTCCAGAATAAAGACCCTCCCAGCCTCCCTGCATAGGGAGGTGATAAGTTACCACCGATAAGCAAAACCCACTAAATCCTCCCAACTTGGGAAAGGTTTAGTGGGTTATATTTTTGACAATCAAAAGTATTGACTATACTCCTTACGTCCTCCAGTTGTATATGTACTCAAGTCCCCCTATGCAGGGGGATTTAGGGGGTCTTGAGCGTCTTTTACTTCGCCTTGAAATAGAAGTTATTGAAGCGGCAGAGGTCCTTGCCCTTGGTGTTGGACGAGAAGACAAAGAAGAGGGCGTGCTTGCCGTTGTAATACTGGAGGCGGTTGAGAGGCAGAGAGGTGGGATTCTTGGTGCCAGGCAGACAACGGATGGTGCCTAACAGGACACCGCTCTCGGCCTCGGAGGGTCGATCCAGATAGACCTGCACGTCGCAGGCGATGTCGTTGAACGCCATGTCGAAACAGAGTTTGATGTCCTTCTTGCCGTAGGTCTTGGAGAAGTTAAAGTACTTGTAACCAACGACCGAGCCGGCGGTATTGTTGACCAACGGACAGAGGTTGATGGCGGGGTCGTAAGGATCCTTGGCATCGTAGTGCATGCCACGCACAACGGCAGAATGAGAGCCCGAATAATAGACAGTCGGATAGACCTGTGTGGCAGGGGTGGGTCCCAGGATATAACAGGCAATACCGGCAGGGCAAACAGCATAAGGATCAAGACCTTCCGTACTGAAACCCTCACAGGTATATTCGGCCTCCGAGATACGGACATAACCCGTCGTGCCCTCCATCACTTCGACACGGATGGGAGCGACCATGGCCTGGCGCGAATACTCGGTGGTACCCGCCTGACGGTGGTAGAAGACATACCATTGACCATTGATCTCGCAGATGCTGCCATGCGTATTGCCGAAAGGCGTTGCCGTGGCCACCGTGGTGCCGTCCGGGCGGAACTCCTTGCCTCGGCCATCGATGATGGTGCCGCCATAGGTCCAAGGGCCAAGTGGGTGATTACTATAGCAATAGGCCAAGGTGTAGTTGCTCTGAGGGAGGCCATCCTCCCCGTCGTTGGTCCAACGGCTATAGACGAAGACATACTTGTCCTTGATCTTGCGGATGGACGATGCCTCGAAGAAACGGAAAGTCTTGTCCTCCTTGAATCCAGGGATATTGCGGATGGGTTCGGTGCCTGGTTTGACGGTCGCCATGGTCGTGGGGTCCAACTCGGCCGCCCACGAAGTCTCGAAACCCCAGTAGCCATAAGCACGACCGTCGTCATCCATGAAAGCGGCAGGGTCGAAAGCGAAAGGTCCGACAGTAGCCGTCGGATTGTTGGGGTCCCAGTTGCAGACCTCGAAAGGACCGTCGGGACGCTTCGACTTGGCCACCAGATTGCCACGTCCGTAGGCCTGGGCGTTGGGATAGAGATAGTACATCTTGTTGCCCTGGGCATCCTTGACTTCGGCCACATCGGGGGCATAGAGCACATCGGCCAACCCATTGGGATTTAGCAACTTACCGTTGGCATCCTTGTCCGACTTGAAGATGACGCCATCGAAGCGCCAATGTTTCAGGTCATCGACCGCAGCCGACCAAACCACTTGGTCGCGACCGCAATAGATGCTATCCTCGGTATCGTGCGAACCATAGATATAGACGCGCTGTTTGCCGGGGTTGTCGGGATCGTCAAAGACGTAGGGTTCGCCGTCGGGAATGAACTCCCACAACGGAAGATAGGGGTTTTGTGCTACGGCGGCGGTTGCGCCAACCAATAAAGTCAGAAGACTAAGTGACAGAAGGTTTTTCATGCAGAGTGTTGTTAATTATGGAGTTAATGGAAGTTATTAGGAGTTATCGCTGCACTCTTAGAGTTAACGGACGATACTTTCTAATAACGAAAAATAACAGTAGTTAAGTTTTCCGCCCGCAAATATAAAGAAAAAGATTGACACTTGGCAATTTTGAGAGCGTTTTGAACAAAATATTGGCAATTTTGGATAACAAACTATCGGACGAGGTGTTCGCGAAACACTTTCGGGCACCAAGTTTAGGGCCAAGAAGTTGGAGAACTGAACAAAAAATGCCATCTTTGCAGGAGGACTGAAAAGAGTCGAGCGGAGAGGGTGGATTGTCGGAATAATCTGAATAATCTGAGTACTCGGAGTAATCGGAATAGTCTGAATAATCGGAGTACTCTGAATAATCAGATTACTTAGAATAATCTGAAATCGGAGGAATCCTTGACAGCAGCAACAAACGTCCCTGTCACTTCTTTGTCACTTCTCTGTCACTTCCTTTTCACTTCTATTTAATTCTTTTTGACCAATGCTTCCCAAACTTGAAAATAGAAAATGGAAGGTGCTGGAAAGCACCAAGTTGCTCAGCAAGGGCACGTGGATGAACCTGCGCATGGATAAGGTGCAGTTGCCTTCGGGCAGTATCGTGCCAGAGTGGTTCGTGCTGGAGTTTCCCGACTGGGTGAACGTCATTGCCATCACCAAAGAGGGGAACTTCGTGATGGAGGACCAATATCGCCACGCCCTCGGCGAAACGCACTTTGAGTTGGTGGCAGGAGTCATCGACCCAGGCGAGACACCCCTTGAGGCTGCCAAAAGAGAGTTGAGCGAAGAGACGGGATTTGGCGGTGGCGAGTGGTCACTCTTCATGACCGCATCGGCCAACCCGACCAACCATACCAACCTGAGTTACTCGTTCTTGGCCACCGGCGTCGAGAAACTGTGCGAACAACATCAGGAGCCCACCGAGGACATCCATGTGGATATCTTCACCCCTGCCCAAGTGCGCGAGATGCTGGAAACGGGACAGATGATTCAGGCACTACACATAGCGCCGCTGTGGAAGTACTTCGCTGAACACAAATAAGGCTAAAGGGCACGATGTGCCACTAAAAGTGCTTCGCACACTAATGGCCTGCGGCGCGAAAGACTGCTATCGTCTTTAACTTCTTGACCTCCTTTATCTTCTTTATCTCCCCAAACAATTACCCCCTTGAAACAGCTCCATAACGGGTGATAGAAGGATGATAATACCCTCATAATAGGGTGAAAGGAGCGGGCGATATAGGTAAATTTTGACAATAAGGGGGACTTCGCCGTTCCTTTGGAACGCCCCGAACGGAGAGGTTGATGCCCTCCCCCGAGACACAACGAAAGGAGCCGTCGGCGAACATCGGGCAAAGAAGAAAAGCAACAGATTTTTCTGCTACGGGTTCATTTTTGGAGTCAAGCGAAAAATATGCGTTAAAAAATAAAAAAAGAGGAGCCCAACCCTTGCCAAATCCGAAAAAAAATATATACCTTTGAGACGCGCAAAAGTGGTCGGTCAAGAAGATGGTTTACTGAAGTCGGGCAACATGCCGACAGACCCTACATCGACACTTATTGTGCAAATTGACAAGAACCCCATAAGAAGTACAACTATTCTAAATCATATTCTAATAACAAACTCAAAACAACAATGATCAATCAACCTGTTGTGAAATTGGGTATCGTAGGTGTAAGCCGTGACTGCTTCCCTATCACCCTGACGCAAGCCCGTCTGGCCGCCCTCATGACTGAGGTGCGCAAGGCTAACCTTCCAGAAGTGTACGACTGTCCTGTCACCATCGAGAACGAGAATGACACAATGAAGGCCTTGGCATGGGCCAAGGAGAATGGCATCAACGCCGTCTGCATGTTCCTCGGCAACTTCGGTCCAGAGGGTCCTACCACCATGTTCGTCCAGAAGTTCCAGGGCCCAGCTATGGTGCTGGCTGCCAAGGAAGAGGGCAAGGCCAACCTCGCCTCCGACCGTGGTGACGCTCTGTGCGGCGTGCTCAACTTCAGCTACAACGTCGGCATGCGCCGTCTGCGTGTCTATATCCCTGAGTATCCAAACGTTACACCACAGGAGGCAGTCAAGGAATTGGCCGACTTCCGTCACATTGCCCGCGTCGTCATCGGCATGCGCAACTTGAAGGTGTTCGGCTTCGGTCCTCGTCCATTCGACTTCCTGGCTTGCAACGCACCTATCCAGCCTCTCTATGACCTCGGCGTTGAGGTTCAGGAGAACTCGGAGCTCGACCTGAAGTGTCAGTTCGAGAAGGTAGCCGGTCGCACCAAGGAGATCGAGGCTATCGCCGCCGATATGGCTAAGGAGCTCGGTGCATCGCGCAACACCTATCCAGAGATTCTGCCTAAGATGGCACAGTTGGAGTTGGCCCTCATCGACTGGTATGAGAACAACCGTGGCGCTTGCGACTATGCCGTGTTTGCCAACAAGTGCTGGCCAGCCTGGCAGCCTGTCTTCCACTTCGAGCCATGCTACGTCAACTCACGCCTCACCGGTCGTGGTATTCCTGTAGCTTGCGAGGTGGACCTCTACGGTGCCGTCTCAGAGTTCATGGCCGAGTGCGCTACCGAGATGCCTGCTACCCTGCTCGACATCAACAACTCTGTCCCAGACGACGTCATCCCAGCAGGTGCTAACCTGGCAGGTGCCGACAAGAAAGACCTCTACATGGGCTTCCATTGCGGTAACACCTGTTCACAGTGCATGAAGGATTGCAAGATCAAGTATCAGTTGATCCAGGCTCGTCTGATGGGTGAGGACATCACCAAGGGTACTCTGGAGGGTCAGATCAAGGCCAGCGAGACCACAATGTTCCGTCTGCAGTCGAACTCGGACGCTAAGCTCGTCAGCTACATCGCACAGGGTCACTTCCTCGACATCGATCCATGCTCTTTCGGTGGCATCGGTATTGCTGCTATCCCAGGCTTCGCTCGATTCTATCGTCACGTCCTGGTACAGAAGCGCTTCCCTCACCACGGCGCCTATGCCTTCAAGCATGTCGGCAAGATCCTCTTCGAGGCTCTGCACTTGCTCGGCGTAGAGGACATCAACACTCCTCTCCCAGCCGGTCAGCTCTACCCAGGCGAGAATCCTTTCGCTCTGTAATCCAGAAATCCGTTCCATCTGCGGGGGCTTTTCCGGCTCCCAGCAGATGGACAGGTTTTCCTTTTCGAGCAGATTTTCAATTATCAATTTCACCCTATGTCTGAACACTTAGATATCTCTCAAGGTGGCAAAGCGGAAAAGTATGCAGCCCTGTTGCCACAAATTGCCTCGGTGGTGGAAGCCGAGAGCGACCCGATTGCCAACATGGCCAACGTGGCCAGCATGATACACGAGACCTTCGGCTTCTGGTGGACCGGTTTCTACCGCGTTATCTCGCCCGAATGGCTCGTCTTAGGCCCCTTCCAAGGACCGATGGCATGCACCCGCATCAAGAAAGGACGCGGCGTGTGCGGCACCGCTTGGGCAGAAGGCAAGACCCAAGTCGTTCCCGACGTGGAACTCTTCCCCGGCCACATTGCCTGCTCGTCCGCCTCACGAAGTGAGATTGTCGTCCCTATCCGCCACGGCGAAGAGATAGTCGGCGTATTGGACATCGACAGCGCCGAACTGGCCACCTTCGATGACATCGACCAGGAATGGTTGGAGAAGGTCGCCCAATTGCTATGATTACCCCACACTTTAACAAAATACCATTAATTATGAAAAAAGCTTTTCTTTCGGCAGCTATCATGCTGCTTGGTGTGATGGCTTATGGCCAAACCACCTTACCAGCACCTCAGAAGAACCTGAAGTCTCTCTCGGTCATGGAAGCGCTCTCAACCAGACACTCGGAACGTGCATTCAGTAACAAGGAACTCACCGACCAGGAGTTGTCCAACCTGCTTTGGGCTGCCTGCGGCGTGAATCGTCCCGACGGCCATATCACCTCGCCCACAGCAATGAACAAACAGGAGATTCGCCTCTTCGTCTTTACCGCCAAGAGCGTCAGCGAGTATCTGCCACAAACCAACCAACTCAAGGAGGTAGCCAAGGGCGACCATCGAGACATCGTGGCAGGTCGGCAGGCCTTTGCCAAGTCGGCCCCTGTATCGTTGGTCATGGTGGGCGACTATGACAAGTTCGGCAGTACCGGCGACCATGCCAAGGTGATGGTAGCTGTTGACGCCGGCATCGTCTGCGAAAACATCAACCTCTATTGCGCCGCCGTCGGTCTGGCTACCGTACCTCGCGCCACGATGGACGGAGCCGCCATCAGCAAGTTGTTGAACCTGAACGCCAACCAGGTTCCTATCCTCAACAACCCCGTTGGCTATCCAGCAAAATAACAAGACCGCCCTCCTTCCTCACGTGGGAGGAGGGGGCTTTTACACAACATACCATACATCGACTCCCTACTTTTGGACAACCATTCCCCTCCCCTCGGGGTCCTCGCAGCAAAAAGAAGGGTTGATAACCCTTCGCGAGAAGACGAACCTTTAGGTGAGGGGAAAATGGGTAGGGGTCAATAAACATTCACAACTCCATGAAAAAGAATCTACTTTTCCTCATGTCCGCCCTTGCCTTGTGTGCATGCACCAGCCAAGGCGACAAACCATCGAGCAAGAGTCTCGTGCTCTATTATTCACAGACAAGTACCACGCAGCAGGTAGCTAAGTTGCTGCAATTCAAGACAGGAGCCGACATCGACTCCATCGTATGTGAGCAACCTTACGACGGCGATTTCAACCAGACCATCGTCCGTTGCCAGAAGGAATTTGCCGACAACGAAGCCCCTGTCATCCAGAAGCTTACACGCAACGTGGCAGACTACGACACCATCTATCTGGGTTATCCCGTTTGGTTTGGCACCTACGCTCAACCTATTGCAGGCCTCATCAAGCAGGTCGATCTGTCGGGCAAAGTGGTCATCCCCTTCTGCACTTTCGGTAGCGGAGGTCTCAACACCAGCACCGACAAGTTGAAGGCTGCCCTGCCAGGAGCAAAACTGTTGCCAGGATACGGCGTCCGTACGGCACGCGTTTCGGCTGCATCCGAAGAATTGGATAAGTTCCTCATCCAGATTGGTGTAAAGCCAGGTCAGTTGCCCGAACTACCCAGCTACTCCGACAAGCAGCCCGTCACGGATGCCGACGTCGAGATCTTCAACGCAGCCTGTGGTTCCTACCCTATGCCCTTGGGCACACCGGTAGAGGTTTGTTCTCGCACCTTGGACAATGGCACCGACTATGAGTTCACCGTCGAGACCGCTACACCCGATGGCAACAAAGTCCGTTCGCGCATCTATGTCCTGGTCGGCAAAGAGGAAGGCGCTGCGCCTGAATTCATTATGGCTAAAAGATAAGGACAACTTGATGTCCAACGAAGAAATAAAGGGAGTCGTCGATTGTCGATTCCCTTTTTTATGTTTTTTGGCTGTCTATCGTCCCTTTCTCCCCTTTTTCGTGCCCCTTTTCTCCATCGGCCCTACTTTTCTCGACAAAAATTTGCATTTCTTCTCAAAACGACCTATCTTTGCCCACACATAGCAATCATTCGCCTTTGCAAACTCTTATTATTATGGAAGAACCTGTTTATATCACCGACATCAAGATAACCAGCATGTGGGGCGACACCACACTGACATGGAACAACCTGGATCCCAAAATCAACATCATCGTTGGACAGAACGGATTCGGTAAGACCACCATGCTCAACCTCATCAAGTCGGTCCTTGTCAAGGACGACAAGTTCTGCAAGATGCTCAAATCGAAAGTCAACATCAAGACCACCCTGGGCGAGATGACCTTCGACGGCAAACAGATGATACACAAGCCGAACTATGGTGGTTTCGCCAGCGCCGATTGCTTCCACTATGTCAACACCTTCGACGTACCGGCCTCGAAGAAATCGTCCCTCTCGCAGTTGGGTATCTCGCTCGACTCGGTCCTCTACCAGCGTACGCCCACGGTGTATAGTTTCTCCGACTACCGCCTGAGTATGCTCAAGGACCTCAAGACCGCCATGCAGAAACAGGAGCGCATCGAGAAGTTCTTCGAGATGATCAACATGCTCTTCGAATCGACCGGAAAGCACATCGAGATAGACGACAAGAACCGTGTCATCTTCCGCAAGGGCGACCTCACTATCGAGATGAGCCGACTATCGGCTGGCGAGAAACAGATTTTGCTCCTGCTGTTTACACTCTTCCTCATGGAAGACAAACCGAACGTGCTCCTGTTGGACGAACCCGAGATCTCGCTCCACGTCGAATGGCAGGACCGACTCATCACCATGATGCACGAATTGAACGAGAACTGTCAGATTATCATGACCACCCACTCGCCGAACATCTTTGCCGACGGCTGGGAAGACAAACTCGTCTTCATCAACGACTTGATTGAACGATGAACTTAGAAGGAAGACCGCAATATACCGACCAGGAAAAATACGATTTCTACCGACTTGCCGCCAAACGCTTCAAGGCCGAAACGAAATTGTACGGATATACTGCGGCCATCCATATCGAGAATAAGAACGATGAAATCTTCTGGGGCAAAATTCTGCGACAGGCACTTCCTAACAAGAAATTCCGCTTCATCACCTCCTCCCGAAGTATCGGCGGCAATGTCACTTGCGGTTGTACCCAATGTCTGCATTACAAAGACTTCCTCGACAAACGCTTTTGGATAGCCATCGACAGCGATTACCGCTATCTGAACCAACAGACCGACGTCGATGCCCAACACTTTATCCTTCAGACCTATACCTACAGTTTCGAGAACCATTTCTGCTTTGGCGAGAATGCCAATCAGGCCGAAGTGGAGTGTTGCGGCGAAATCAAATTCGACTTCGTCGCGTTCCTTCGGGAATACAGCCGAATCGTCTATCCGCTACTGGTTTGGCAACTCTATCTGCAAGGCGTATCGCCCGAGGCTTTTCCGCAAAGGGTGTTCCACCGCCTGCTTACACTTCCTATTGGAGCACGCGCCACAGAAAACAACGGTGCCTCCCTCCTACAGATACTCAAAGAACGAGTCCGTAAGTTGGAGACACACTTCCGCAAGCAATATCCCGAGGCCGACCCCACTTGGTATGAGGCTCGTTGTCAGGACCTTGGTGTGCATCGAGACAACTGTTACCTCTATGTCCGAGGTCACCAGTTGTACGACCTCCTCACCTGCATCGGCAAACGCCTACGACAGGAAAGGAAACAAAAAGAGCCCGAAATCAAAGGCGGGCGGAGTTTCGAGAACTTCCTTACCAGTCACCTCTGCTTCGGGCAATACGACGAAATACGTCGTCTGGTCGATGATGCTGTAAAGTTAGGCAGCGACTGAATCGCAGCAAGCCTTCTCACAAGCCTTCTTGCAGCAAGAGTCAGCAGCGCAAGAGTCAGCTGGACAAGCAGCGCAAGCACATGAATCGCAAGCGCAAGAGTCACAAGCACATGCAGGAGCAGCAGCCTCTACAGCAGCAGGAGCTTCAGCAGCGGCAGGAGCCTCAGCCTTCTGACCACCACAAGCAACCAAGCATACACCAACAAAAGAAGCCATCATAACAACGGCCATAACACGAAGAGCCTTCATAATCACTTTTAATTTAAATGGTTGATTTTTAATTTTTCGCGTGCAAAGATAGCCTATTTTGAAACTCACTAATCAAAAACGTCCCCATAATTATTAAAAATTGTAAAAATAGGAGAAATATCCTCCTAAACTGCACTATGCACTTTGCAAAATATACAATTGCTTTGTATAATATACAACAAAGCATCTCCCCCCCCCTCAAATTCATAAAAAAATCACTGATTTCCACCCTGTTGATAGAATAAAATGTAAGGGGACAGATGGGTTATCAAGAAAACAGAAGCGAAACGTTTGTCATAATATTACCCTTATAGACAAGCAAAATCTACATAGTTTACATCTTTTTCACATATATTGCTACAACTTGTCAGAATAATACGTATATTTGCACCATCATAGAGCCACAGTGGTGGAACAACTCTCTGATTTTATTATTTTCAAAAGACGCTACAACGTCGTTATCTTTGCTATTGAAATCTCGCAAAGTTTTCTGGAAAGATAATGCAACGATGAAGTGTCTGCGTTCGTGAATTGATATTTGCCTTTGTATTCTTTCAGATATAAAGACAAATATGATTCATAGGCGTGGGCTTTCTATGTTGCTTATCTCCAGAAAGGGCAATGCGAGAGCCTCAATAGCGGGTAAGCGACAAACTGAAAGCTCCCGTCTTTTTTTGTGCTTAATAGAACCATTAAATAACTTAACTATCAAACAATATTATTATGAAACACATTTTATTATTAGTATTTTTGCTTATTTCATTAAGTGCTTATTCCCAAGAGCACCTTACGTTTAAAGGAATGCCCATAGATGGTCTATCAAGTGTATTTGTATCCAGTTTAAAAGCAAAAGGTTATGAACAAACTTATAAGGATGAAAATGGCAATTACATTATGACAGGCTCATTTACAGGGAAAAATGCAGATTTGTATATTTTAGCAACTCGAAAAAGCCATATAGTTTGGAAAGTTGTTGTAAGTTTTGACCAACTTGACTCTTGGACAAGTCTCAAAAGTGTCTATAATGATTATATTGATTTATTTAGCAAAAAATATGGAAGACCCAAAAGAATTGAAACATTCAAGAGTCCATATTATGAAGGAGACGGATATGAATTGCAAGCATTACGACTTGAAAAATGCATCTATTTCACTTATTTTGAAACTCCTTTAGGTGATATTTCAATTGAAATAAGTAACGATGCAAAGATCAAATTATCTTATGAAGATAAAATCAATTTAGACCTTAAACATACAGAACAGAATTCTTTAGATTTAGATGAAATATAAGTAGAAGTGTTCTATTCTCAAAATAGATACTCAAAAAGTTGCAAAATTCAGAATATTCTCTTATCTTAGCAGCGCAAAGTGAATATGAGAGGCTCCGGCGCCCACAGGCACTCTAAAAAAGATTAGCTCCAGTTCTTCGGAACTGGAGTGTCTTTTTTAGTTGCGAATGTTGTCAAATCAAACCTCTTTCGACCCACCGCGGTCCCACCCTCGCGGTGATTATCGGGTAACTATCAGGTATCGATTGGGTATCGATTGGCGTTCGATTGAATCGAACGAAAACAATCACCGAATTTAGACCAAATATAGACAAAAACATGACCCTATCAATAGCGCGAAGGAGGATGGACGTATGGAAGGGGGAATGACAATTTCGGATGGATTTTTGCGATAGGTGGCCTAATAGACATTTTGAGGGATGAAATGTAAGGATAGGTCAATCAGACCGATAAATGGTTAAGCCACAGACAGAAAAGGATCTTTCTGCCTGTGGCTTAATGAAACCGTACAGGGAATTATAGAATACGGATTAGACGAAGCGTTCGTCAGGGATGACACGCTGAGTACCCTTAGGTACGTACTTAACATCTTCGGCGTTGATACTCACCGTGATAGCCATCACTTCATTGAGGCGCAACTGGAACTTATTCTTGCCATCCACACGGACGATTTCGCCAACATAACCTTGGAACTTGCCTCGCAGAACTTGAACGGTATCGCCCAAGATAGGAGTAATCATGGAGACGTCTTCACCCTCCTCCACCATATTACGGAACTGCTCCATCTGGGTATCCGAGATGCGGGCAGGCTCCTGCTTGTCCTTATTGTAGAGGAAACGATTGACATGGTCGTTGATATAGAGGCGGCGACGCTCACTCAACTTAATATGCACGAAGATGATGCCTGGAGTAAGAATGACAGGCACAATCTTGACGCGGTCCGACCATTTGCGTTTCTCCTCTCGGATAGGAACATAAGCCTCGATGGGAGGATCCAACAGAGGGAAAGCCCTGCGACTGGATTTGCCACCACGCTTATAGGGATCGGGGGTGCCAGTGAATGCTTCAAGGAACTGGCGTTCATGTAGTGCCGTGACATAAAGCACATACCAGCCCAATTCCTCGAATCGTTTGTTACGCATCATCGCCTCATACTGTTCGGGCGACTCTGTTTTCAAATCTTCTATGGTTTTACGCTCTTCCATAAATTAATTCTAAATGGGATTGAAAAAGGGAGTTTAAGTGTAGTGAAAAGGAAGTGACAAAGAAGTGACAAGGACGATAGTTCCAACTGGCACTTATTTTTTCTCACAGAGTGTAAAAGAGTGGAATAGAGGTTTCGCACTACTTGACACATGCACTTTCAGAATCCTTCAACTTTCAACTTTCGTTATAGTTTGACCAGCGAAAGGATGGCCTTACTCATCACTTCCCAGCTGTACTTTTTCTTCTCTTCGCGAATGCCCTCGGCAAAGTCCTTTGGATGCTGGACGAAGTGGTTCAGGGCATCGGCAATAGACGCTACGTTAGGCTCTACGGCATAACCGACTTTGCCATCGGGCACAATCTCGGACAAACCGCCAACGCGGGTGACCAACATCGGTTTCTCAAAGTGATAGGCGATTTGCGTCACACCGCTTTGGGTGGCCGTCTTGTATGGTTGAACAATCAGGTCGGCAGCACCGAAGTAGAGACGCACCTCGTCATCGGGCACGAACTTGGTGGCCCAGATGACACGTTCGCCTAAGTGAAGTGCCTCTGCCTGACGGAGATAGTCCTCGCCATGACTGTAGAACTCGCCCGCCACAATGAGTCGGACATCTGGATCCTGTACCTTGGAGAATGCCTCCAACAACCAATCCAAACCTTTGTAGTCACGAATGAGACCGAAAAAGAGCAAGTAGCGGTAGCGGATATCCAAACCCAACTTCTGACAGGCCTCAGCCTTGGTAGCTGGAGTACCAAAGTTGTCGTAAAGAGGATGAGGAGATGCCACCGTCGGCATATTGGGTCGGAATTGGTGAACGTCGTCACAGACCGACTGAGACAAAGCTGCCACCCCATCCACACTTCCCAACAGATATTTGGAGAGAAGCTTATCTCCAGGACGGGTCTCGTGAGGAATGAAATTATGGCAGAGCGCCACCACGCGTGTATGACCATTGCGTCGCACCTGTCGAGCCACCGTTCCTTGACAAGGGGCCATGAAAGGCATCCAATAGGCCAATATCAAAAGGTCGGGACACTCCTTGGCTATCCGTCGGCCCAACGAGAACCAAGTGAAAGGATTGACCGAAGACAAGCGTCTATCGATGTCTAATTCAGCAGGTTGCAGTGCTGTCGTATATTGCGTCGTGCCTGGGAAAAGAAACGACGGATACTGCAAGGTGTAGGTGTACATCTTCACCGTATGACCCTCAGCGAGGAACTGATGCGCCAGTCGCTCACTGAAGGCAGCGATGCCACCACGATAAGGCCAACAGGGACCTAAGATGCAGATTTTCATGTTGATAACTTTATGGAACGCCTACGGAATCAGTTCTTACGAAGGTCGATGACTCCCTTCACGATGCAACCGACGATGGTGAGCAACATCAGCACGACAAAGACCATCGAGATGGTATTGCCCTTGCTGACACTCTCCGGACGGAACTCAAAACGGATATGATGCTTGCCAGCCTCCAGGTTGAGAGCACGCAGGATGTAGTTAACGCGATAATGCTCAACGGGTTGACCATCGACCAAAGCCTTCCAGCCATAAGGATAATAGACCTCGGAGAAGACTACCATGCCGGGAGCAGCACACTGAGCGTCGTATTCAATAGATTCTGGCGTATATTCGGTAAGGCGGATGGTGGCAGTACTATCAGCAGACAGAGACTTAGGAGCCTGAGACACAAAGTCTTGGCCTACCACAGCGACGTGCGTCAAGTCATACTTCATCAGTCCGTCGCACTCCTCATTAGGCGTATTGGCCACTACCAGACTATCCACGAACCAAGCATTGCCCATCGCTTGAGCATTGTACTGAACGGTCACGCCACCCTGCTCCTGGTTGGGCAGAATGAGGTAACGGGCATTGAGCATCGAGATGACTGGCAAGTGCATCTTGGAAAGGTGTTGGTCAATCAAATCCTGATAGCGACGCAACTTAGCAGCCGAATAACCACCGATGCTCTTCAAACGGTAAGAAGTACGCGCATCGTTGAACGGATTCATGGCCAGATTGAAGACACGGAAGTGATTGTCGGTAACCACCTTAGGTTGATCAACATTCATCTTCTCGGCTTCCAGGATCTGACGCTCCCACGCCTGTGGCTTGAACTGACGCTCGTACGAGTTGGCGGGCGAGAACATGTCATTGTTCATGAATCGCTTGTCAACAGGCCACATATCGAAGAGCACCAAAGCACCCATGACTACAGCCAAGGCCGCTGTGCTGCGGAATTTCTCGGAACCTATATAATAATAGAGGACGCATCCTCCAATGACGACAAAGGCCAAAGAACGCCAAACGTCGGCACGGAACATCGCCTTACGGGCATCCTGCATCATTGGCGTCAACCATTCAGGCAACTGGGCATCGACGGCACCGTTGAAACCGCTGGTGGTCATCAATGCCACGAGAAGAAGCACCACCAAAGCACCTACGGAATAAAGCAAGGCACGACGCAAGGCCTTGATTTCGGGCCGTTGGACAAAGGGAACCGTCGAACCTCCCTGTGCCAGCAAGGTCTCCTTGGTCTTGACAATCTGTTGGAGTGCCAAGAAGCCTAAAAGCGGCATGGTGATTTCGGCCACCACGAGGATGCTCGATACGGCGCGGAACTTGTTGTACATGGGGAAATGATCAAAGAAGAAACGGGTCAAGCCCATCCAATGATTACCCCAACTGAGGAAGATGGTCAATACCGTCACCGCCAGAATGGCCCACTTGTATGGCCCCTTGACAACAAATAGACCCAAGAGGAACAACAGACAGACTATGGCACCCATATAAACGGGGCCTGCCGTGAAAGGTTGTGTGCCCCAATAAGTTGGAACACTCTGACAGAACTGCTCGGCCGACTTGCGTGGCACACCCTTCTTGACCATCTGGTCACAGAGTTCGCTGTTGCTGCCGATATTGTAGTTGGACGAACCACCCATGTAGTTAGGAATCAGGAACGTCCATGTCTCGTCGATACCATAACTCCAAGCCGTGGCATAGTCCAAATCCAAGCCCTTGCTCTTATTCTCCTTGTCGGTCACTTTCTCCAAATCGGAGTGACCGCCACGCATCGTCTCCTCGGCATACTCCAAGTTAGAGAAAGTATTGGCCGTACCTGTACCGACACCTACGCCAAAGGCAAACGCAGCCAACAACGTGTTGATTGCGAACTCTTTCCAGTTCTTGCGAACAATGGTCAGACAGAGTTCGGCGATGCCAAAGGCGGCAAAGATGAAGCAGATATAATAGGACATCTGGGGATGAGGAAAGAAACCACTCATCACTCCCAACATCGTGAGACAGACACCCGTCTTGCGGTGACCGTTGTAGATGAGATAGAATCCGCCCAAGGCCAACGACATCAAAGCCAACGAAGAGGTCTTGCTATGATGATTGGCACCAATGATGATGAAGAAATAACTGCTGAAAGCGATTGCCAAGGCTCCTACCACAGCCAACCACTTGTCCACTTTCATGCTTCGGAGTAATGCGAAGAAACCGATGCAGTAGATAATGACAATGGCCAAGACGTTGCGATGCCCCCAAAGAAGGAGTAATTTGAGTGGACGCAAGACGCTGTCTGCCAAGTATCTACCACCGCCGATTTGGTAATTGGGCATGCCCGAGAACATAGAGCCCGTCCACCAACTGCGTTCTCCTGTCTGCTCGTTATAAGCAGCAGCTTCGTGCACGGCACTGGTACCTTGAATACCGTCGCTGGTTGCAATCAGTTTTCCATCCAGCACGGGTGACATGTAAACGCATGTCACGACGACAAAAATAACGATGGCCAAAAGATAAGGCCAAATGGATTTGATATATTTCATAGTGTTACAATATTTTGCATGAGGTTATGAGGTTGTAAGGTTATCAGGTTTTGAGGTTATGAGGTTGTAAGGTTATCAGGTTTTGAGGTTGTGAGGTTGTGAGGTTGTGAGGTTATTAGGTTTTGAGGGGTCAAAACAAACCTTGAACCACGTCTCTCAGCGCCTGAGCATACCCTTTCTTGATGTAAATCAGCCTCATGACTCCTCGATATTGAGACAACCGAAGGTCGGCATACCGTGGATTCCGACACAGGTCTTCATAAGCCCGACGAAGACTGCGGATAGCGGCTAATCGTTGTCGATATTTTCTCCAATCTCGATGGGTCGAGAGGGATGCCTGTCGCAGACAATAATAATATAAAGGGACATCGACACAAGCGATGGTTTGCGCCAACAACAGACAACGGGTCAGGAAATGGGTGTCCTCGCTATTGCGCAGGGTTGGAAATCGCAAATCATTCTCCACCAAGAACTTCCGTCGGAAAAGGAAACAGACGGAGAAGGTGACAAAGCGCTTCAAGAAGAACTTCTTCTTTTCAGGCGAGAAAATGCCTGTCGGCAAGACGGGATTACGAAAAACCTCTCCCTCTCGGTTGCCGCCACGATACTGCAATTGACAGTAGGTCAAGTCGTTCCTCTGCGCGGCCTCCAACATCTTGCTCAGGAACTCGGGATGCCACACGTCATCACTATCAATGAAGGCAACGTATTCCCCCTGCGCCAATTCGATGCCGAGATTACGAGCCGCGCCTGGACCTCCGTTCTGAGGCGTACGGACAAATCGGAAACGAGCATCCTCTCCAACAGCGGCACGCGCTACCTCTATACTATCGTCAGGACTATGATCGTCCACAAAGAGCACTTCAAAGTCTTGAAAACGTTGCGCCTTCAGACTTTGGATGCACTCTCCGATGTAGGGAGCCACCTTATAAACGGGAGATATGATGCTAACTTTCACCATGTTCCGATGTTGGTTACTTATTGAGTTTCTTTTTCAACTTGTTGGGGAGATTCATCACGCGCTGAGGAACCTTGACGGACCAACGGAGCACTTCGTCCCAACGGCAATCCAATCGTTGCCAAAGAGTTAGTACTTGGGGCTGCATACCTCTTTCGACGTAAGCCTCCTGAATGAGTCGCTCGATACGGACCGAGTGGTTGATGTCGCGGCGGTCATTACTCTCGAAGATTTGCGTCAGGAAAGAGGGTCGGAACTGGCGGGCAAACCAACTATGGCTACACAAGTGACGACCCTCTGTATCATAGAGTTCCGTGCTGATGCCATCGGCGTGTTTCTTGTTGAACAGGTACAACGTCTTCTGTGGGAACGTCCTGTTCATCCAATAGAAGAAGTTGTAGTACGGCTCGATGGTCTTGTAGTTATCTTTCTTCAACTCTGGCACCAACCGATAGGCATTCCACGACTTCCGAATCTCGTGGAGGTTGAAGATATTGAAGAACGGATTCGTCACTTCGGCCTCTCCCTTGCGTGGTACGCCAGCCCCCGAATCACTACAACCGATATTGACCCAGCCCTCATTCCAAGCCTTTTCGGCCAATGCCAGAACGGCATTCAGGTCGGTAATGAAACAGTCTTCATCGACATTGATGACTATGTCACAGTTCTCATCCTCCAACATCTTATAGAAATAGCCATCAGCTGTTTGGTCGGTCAGTCGCACACAGGGATATCCCGCCTCGACATACAAAGCACGACTGAGGAGGTAGAGTTCCTTATTGAAACTACGACAATAAAACTTGATGCGAAGTTTATGCTTCATTTCGGAAATCGTTGATTACTTACGGAAAACGCGGACATAAACGAAACGGACCAACTTATCGACCAGGGCATTGAGACACTCGAACCAAGCGGGCCAACGCTTGTGATGTTTGTGCCAATACCGGATATAGTCTATGCGCAAGACTTTGTTTTCGGGCCAAAGGACAAAGCGGAACTGCAACTGCTGGCAAATGGGCCAATAATGTTGGTCGAAAGCCTCCATATCCTCGGCCTTAAAATCGGCCCTCGGCATATCCAGAAGATAGAGTTTATAGAGGATGCGCATACGGTTCTCGAAATATCGTTTGAGCCACTCCCGACGCACATCGCTGATGGTAACGTCCTGAATATGTTGCTGATAGTAGGCAAGCATCTGGTCGGTCAACTTGGTCAACTGATTGATACTACGCAAAAGGACCTTCGGGTTCATGGTTTGACCCTCGCGGTCGGCATTATACAGATAGAGTTTCAAGTTGAGGAACAAGATGGTCTTGGCCCAGAATGTCGGATAGCACGACCATTCCGTATCGGTATAAGAGATACCCTCCATTTGCCGATAATCTATAGCACGGAGAAGTTCGGTTCTATAGGTCAAGGCATGGATAAGGAAGAAGCGGATGTACCCTTGCTGCAACACTTCGTCCAAAGAATAAATACGGCCATAGTCAAATGGCTCCTTCCCCATTGTGTTGTAACGGATTACCTCCAGAACATTGTCGGGACCAATGCTGACAAAGGGGGTATGGATGATGTCCGGACATTCGTCTTGCACTGCCAACCGATGCAATTCCTGCAAGAACAGTTCCAGCACCTCGGTATCCATACTGTCGTCGCTATCGACAATCTTGACATAACGGCCCTGCACTTTGGGGAGGGCGGCATTGACGGTCGAACCATAGTTACCGTTCTGTTTGTCTATGACTTGCAGTATGTTCGGATACCTCTCTTGCCACGTCTGCGCTATCGCCAAGGAGGAATCGGTCGAACCATCATTGACGACTACTACTTCCAGAAAGTCGGCAGCAGAAGGTGCACTCACCAACGACTCCAAACAACGTGGCAACAAAGCGGCCATGTTGTAGGTCGGAACGATGAGCGATAGGAGTTTTTTGTTCTTTATCTCTTTATTCTCTGACATAGTAATCTCTATCAATCACCTTATCGACGAATCATAACGACAAGGCTCTCTGTATGAAATCCTTAGAATGCTTTCGGAGCGCACCCAACTTTGCCTCCACCGCATCATATTGGATGTCGGCATTCCCGATGGGAGTGTCCAATCGCAAAAGGCGGTCGGCCATCCCCAAGTTCTGCAACAACTCCTGCGGACGATGATCATGGCCATCGTCTAACAGCAAGGCATAGAGTCGTTTATGATTGATGATGGCAAACGCTGTTCCATGAAACGATGGCGTAAAGACGGCATAAGCATTTTTCATTGCACCCAGGAACGACTCCTCTCCTGCAGTCATTTGGTAATGCACATCAGCATGGGTGGCTGCAAAACGGATGAGGCTGGGCTTGAATCCCTCGGAGAAAATCAACAGATGGCATTGATGTTCCCGGGCATAGGCATAAATCTTATGCACAAAATGTTGGCTTCGGCGGACGCAATAGAAAAGGACAAACGGCGTATTCGGCAAGGGGTTGCGACTCTCCAACTCTTGATATAGAGCAGGTTCGGCCAATAAAGTCGGGTCCAAAACGACCTCAACCGGCTTTCCCTCGGCCAACGGTGCAAAATCGTGCGCACGACTCTCTTCTCGCACCGAAATCAAGTCAAAGTTGCGGAAAGCCTTTCTCAGATATTCTTGATTCTCAGCATTCAAGGCAAGGTGCTCTCCACTCACGGCATAGGAGATCTTTTTAGCCCCATCCTTCACTTGGAAATAGCCCATGTACACCTCATCGAAATGCTCATCTCGACCAAAGGTACGCCACAGCTGGTCACTACCGATGAAGTAATAATCCTTGTCGGCTGGCACTTGGTCAACGAACCCCGGCATCGGATTGATGTATCGACGACAGAATTGCCGGAAACGCTTTTCCTTCCCCCAGGCCCACGGCAAGAAAAGCACCGCCGCCAATGCAGCTGAAAGGTTGCTCTGAAAGAACCTGCCCCAATAGAACGGATTGTAACTATGCGAGATATCTTTCTGCTCATAGCGAATCATCTCCACCTCACAACCCTCTTGCTCTAAAACTCGTTTAAGCGCAAAGGGCTGTAACATGGCACCGTAATTGGCGGCAAAATAGGTAGTCAATATACCGACTTTCTTCATGACTCTTTCAGATATTCAAGGGTAGTTTTCAACTTTTGCTTCACTTCGTTTTGCTCTCTCCTGTGCTTGAAGAAGAGAAGCACGGACAACAATCGACGATATGCCTCATTGAAGTAACGGTTGCTGAAACCATTTTGGAAGATGAACTTCCGCCATCCCAAGGGCAATTGTTGTATCCTACGAATCTTGTCGGCGCCGACAAACAGATAATGATTGGTCGGCATAAAGAAGTTCTGATTATAAGGCAAAAACTCTTGCCAAGTAGTTTCAACCAGATGCAACTCCCGACTTGACCGAAGCAAGGCCACACCTTTTTCGGAATTGGGCGTAATGACCGAAATACCCATGTGGTTTCTGTACGACTCTTTCTTCTTGCTTTGATTCCAACCCCAAAAGTCGGCCAACGTCACGTCACTCACTCTCAAAATATGGGCATACGGACATTGGAAACAATTCTTGCGCGTAAAAGAGAACTCCAGATAGGCACGAAAGAGGAAGTCATAGACATGTTTCTTCTTCGTCTGCAAACGTCCATCGGGCATCTCGTAGGTCAGACGGTTATTGTTGTTGATCCAACCGCATTCATCTTTCGTACGGTAGGAAACAATCCGTTTGGCCTGTTCCACTTGCAAGGCGGTCCGATAAAGGGCCTGCGTCGGTACACCATGACAAAGAACTTCAACCGTATAAAGTCTGTCCGACAGCGCTTTATCCTGTCCCAAGAAACTGTAAAGCGCCGCAATCTGGCAAGGCACTCCCGAAAACAGGACATAAGCTCCTTGTTTCAAGCGCGTTTTCACTTGCGAATAGACACCTTGCAAGTCACTCTGCTGATACTTGGAGTTCTGCAAAAGGGGCAAATCCTGACGAGTGGCAATCTCGATATGTCGGACATTGCCATCCGGTTGCATGGCAGCGCCATAGACATAATGTGGCTCCCCGTGTTCGGGATTCAAGAAGTCGTAGGCCAATTGAGCAAAGATACCTCCCGAAGCACTTTTTTCTATCAATTCCGGACGTATGCTCCAACCGGCATAAGGTTGTACCTTCCGAGCATCATGTCTTGTCAACCGTTCTGGATGCAACAAGTGACATTGACGCTCGCACAAGTGACATCCGATGCATTTGTTCTCATCCACGCGGATAGCGAGGAAACTGTTTTCGTCCTCCACCACCGACAATGCTTTCTGCGGACAAGCATCTACGCACGATGCACATCCACAACATTGGTCAGCGGGGGGCAATAAGGGTTTCATTCGGATGTCAACATTTTTATTTTCAATCAATTACTTATCTCCATAATGATGAAAAATCCTTTCGGTCATTTGCCATTTCTCATCGCTCTTGGCGTGTGCATCACAACCTTGATAGGCAGCAACGAAAGCTTCCCATTCTGCCTGCCGGGGCAGGGTCGCCAACTTGACCATCGCCTTTTCCCAATCGAAATCGGCTACCGTTTCCACAATCATAACCAGATGATTGTCAAGACGGTAAATCTCCATTTCGAGGATACCTACCTCCCGTTGTCCCGCTGCAATTTCGGGCCAAAACACCTCTTGGGAATGGCAATGACAATATTTCTTGATCAAGTCTGGGTCATTGACAATGTCCAAGATTTGCACATATCGTTTGGTCGGCTGGTCAAAGTGCCGGACGGGATAACCTTCCATCATAGTATCAATGATTTATACACAAGTAAAGTAGTCGATGATGCCGCAGAACTGATCCTGTTTGTCCAAGACGATAAGGGCATGGATGGAGTTGGACAACATCAAGTCGGCAGCCTCCGAGAGTTTGGCATCCTGATGTATCTTCTTGGGGTTGCGACTCATCACATCCTCCACCTTCAACGAGAAGAAGCGTTCCCGATACTTCTGCATGGCGCGTCGCATGTCGCCATCGGTGATGATTCCCACCACTTTATGCAACGTTTCGGAGGGTGATTGCTCCAACGCAACCACCAGACCTTTCTTTCCCTCACTGATTTGGATGATTACGTCCGAAAGTTGGTCCGAGGGCGACACTTTCCAAACCGACAACATGTCCGTATCCATGAAGTCCTGCACCCGTCCCAACAGACGCTTTCCCAAACTGCCTCCTGGATGGAACTTGGCAAAATCGGAGTCCTTGAAATGTCGCGCCTGAACCAAGGCACTTGCCAAGGCATCGCCCATGGCCAAAGTGGCTGTCGTTGAAGAAGTTGGCGCCAGATTCAGTGGATCGGCCTCTCTATCCACCGCAATATTCAGATGCACCTTGGAGTATTTGGCCAACAAAGACTCTGAATTACCCGAAATGCCGATAATTGGAATCTGTCGTTCCAAGAGGAGTGGCATAAAACGAAGCAATTCGTCGGTATTGCCCGAATAGGAAATAGCCATTACGACATCGCCCGTAGCAATCATACCCAAGTCTCCATGATAGGCATCCAATGGGTTCAAATAAAAAGAGGGCGTGCCTGTAGAGGCCAACGTAGCGGCAATCTTACTGCCAATGTGACCCGACTTGCCCACGCCTGTCACAATGACTTTGCCCGAGCAATGCAACATCAGATTGACAGCCTCCTCAAACTCTTTTCCCATGCGGGGAACGAGGTCAAGGATGGACTGCGCCTCCTGCGTCAAACAATTGATTCCTGTTTCTAATATTTCACTCATAATTATTTAATGAAGTGACAAAGAATTGAAAGGGTCCTCGCAGCGAACAGAACGATTGATAATCGTTCAGCGAGAAGACGAGGCTACAGCCGAGGGGCAAGGTGACAAGGACGATACTTGTAGCAGGAAAAAGTATATGAACCTTATAACCTTACCAGCGAAGCGACCTTATAACCTTACGACCTCAAACAAGCAAACTCCTGACGACTCCTTCCAAGTCTTTCAGATAGAGCATGTTCGGACCGTCACTCAATGCCTTTTCGGGGTCGGGGTGCACCTCAAAGAAGTATCCGGTAGCCCCGAAAGCCTTGGCAGCCAACGCCATAGCAGGAACAAATTCTCGGTTGCCTCCCGTCTTGCCTCCCGCTGCCCCAGGACGTTGTACGCTATGGGTACAATCCATGATGACGGTGGGGACAATCTTCTTCATATCGGGTATGTTGCGGAAATCGACCACCAAGTTGTTGTACCCGAAGCTGTTGCCTCGTTCGGTGAGCCATGGCTTCGCTCCTTTCTTCTCGGAGAAACATTGCTCCCAGGTGTCGAGCACTTTCTGCACGGGATATTGCATGTCCTGTCCCGAAAGGAACTGCGCCTTCTTGATATTCACCTCCTTACCTGTCTTGGCAGCAGCCACCAGAAGGTCGGTCTGCCTACACAGGAAAGCGGGAATCTGCAATACGTCAACCACCTCGGCCACAGGCGCTGCCTGCCATGCCTCGTGAATGTCGGTCAAGAGTTTCAATCCATACTTGGACTTGATGTCGCCCAACATCTGGAGGCCTTTTTCCATCCCTGGACCGCGATAGGAACGGATAGAGGTGCGGTTTGCCTTATCGAACGACGCCTTGAAGATGATGTCGATGCCCAACTCTTTGTTGAGGCGCACCAACTCCTGTGCCACGGTTTCCAGACACTCCATCGACTCGATGACACAAGGACCAGCAATAAACAAACTCATATTGTTATTTACTATTTGACAATTTACTATTTACTTTCTCAGCACATACTGACGTATGTACGACTCAATCTGCGGTGAAATGCGAAGATGATAAACCAGTGCAATGCCAGCCACAACGAAAACGAGGGAACGCGCAGCAATGTCCAGCCAAGGAGAAATGTCACTCAATGAAGGAACCAGGCAATTGATTCCATACAGAACGGCTATCAAGACACCGATGCGAAGATGTGCCCACGTGAATGGATTGACTTTCACCTTCATCTGTACGATGTACTGTTGGTAGCAATAACTCAGGCAACTGGTGAGCAAGGTGGCCAACGCTGCTCCGGTCAAGCCCATGGCAGGAACACGCAACGTGAAGAAATACAAATCCTGTTCAATTCCCTTGATGAACATCAAGTTAGTTCCGATGGTGAGGAAGGTCAACAATACCGTGACAACCAAAGTCCAATAATAATACTTGGAGAAGGATATCAGCGTGTTACCGAAGTTCAACATACCATAAATCACCCTCGACAAGCCCAGATACAACAACGCCCATTTGCCGGCCGAAAAGGATTCCCCCTTAGGCATGATGGCGTAGATATTGTCGATGTTGATCCAGATGAGCAAAAGCAATACGGATGCAGCCAAGGTCTGATGGATGCTCACGCGACTATACAACGTTCGTGCCTCGACCAAGTCGCCTCGTTTCATGGCATCCGCAGCCAACGGATTCGAGATCGGTGTGATGTTGCGGGCCGGCATATTGATAACCTCGGCCATATAAAGCACAATGGTGTAGATGCCCGCATCATAGAGCCCCTTCACACCTGTCAGCATCCACAAGTCCAACTGTGCCATGATGTTGCCGCTCAAAGTGGCAAACGTCAAGAAACCGGAATAGCGCAGGACCTTCGACTTGAGTTGGGGTGTGATATAACTCCAGTCATGTTTGACTATGGTACAACTGATGTGACTGGTGTATATTCCTGTCATCAACATGCACAAACCGTAGGCGACAATAAAAGCAATAAAAAAGCCCCGCACATCTATCCAATGGACATAGTAGGCATAGTAAATGACAAAAATGAAGATGCGCATACCTATCTCGCGAATGGCTTTCGGAACGGCAATGCGCATGTGTATGTTGGCATAACTCTCCCACCACTGCCACAACGCCAGCACGGTCATCAAGGGCAATACGTAGTAGTAGAACTCGTTGAACTGTGCACTCTTCTCACTGAAGAAGTCCGTGATAGGTTCCCGCAATGCAAGATAGATTAACGACATTGTCGGAATACCTATCAAAGGGAAAAGCAGGTAATAGTAGAAGAAACCATGATTGCCAGTGGCTTTGTCCTTGAAGAACGGAAAGAACCGCATTCCTCCACTGCCAGAACCCAACAAAGCCAACACCGACAACAAGGCGGCGGCTTCGTAAATGGCGTTGGACAAACCCAACATCGATGCGCCCAACCATTTGGTGCCAAGATATAACTTAAGAAAAGCACCAAAAACAACGCCAACATAATTGACGAAGGTACCTTTGAGTGATTGTCTGACTACTATGCCCACTTTTTGATTGACAATTAATTATTGACAATGGATAACCTATATCTTTCAAAAAAGCATTCTCTAATTCTTGAGTTCCTCTTTTCCTTAGATTCAACACTTCCTAAAAGCATTCTCTAATTCTCTAATTCTTGAGATTCTCTTTCAATTCTTGAGATTCGCGATGCATTTCTTGAGCGAGTCGGTCCAATAAGGCACCTTCACACCGAAAGTCTCCTTAATCTTGGTCTTGTCCAATACCGAATAGGCAGGACGGGTGACCGGACTTGGGAACTCGTCCGAGTGACAAGGTTGCACGTCACAGGCGGTCTGACCGCTGTATTCGGCAATCATCTTAGTGAAGTCGAACCACGAGCAGACACCCTCGTTGGAGAAGTGATAGACACCCGTCTTGCTGTACTTACCGCCCTGCTGGTTGGCATAGTCGGCCAACACGACCTCGATGGCACGCGCTAGGTCGAGCGCATAGGTAGGAGTACCCACCTGGTCGTAGACAACCTTCAGCGCAGGTTTAGTAGCGGCGAGGTTGAGCATGGTCTTGCAGAAGTTCTTGCCGAACTCACTATAGAGCCAAGCGGTGCGGATGATGACATAGTCACAACCCGTGGCCTGAATCTTCTGTTCGCCATGCAACTTAGTCATACCATAGACACCCGTTGGCGTACCCTTCTGTTCTTCGCGGCAAGGCACGTTATAGGGCTCTTTGCCAAACACATAGTCGGTCGAAATCTGCACCAAGAGACCATTCACAGCCTTCATGGCCAATGCCAGATTCTCGGGCGCATCGGCATTCAGTTTCTCGGCCAATGCCTCGTTACTCTCGGCGGCATCCACGTTGGTATAAGCGGCGCAATTGACAATGGCATTGACGCCATTCTGCTGCACCATCTGAAGCACAGCCTCTCTATCTGTGATGTCCAGATAGGTGGTTTCCAAACCCTCCACCTGATTCACGTCGGTGAAGATATATGTATCTTTTGAAGTCTGAGCCACCAGTCGCATCTCATTGCCCAACTGACCATTGGCTCCGGTTACTAGTATTGTCATTTCTTTTTTCTTTTTGCGGGGAAAAATTCTCCCCCTCGGGGGAGTTAGAGGGGGGTCTGAGGTCTTAGTAGAGACGGTCCTCAATCTTAAAATCAAACTCTGTGAGTTCGCCTAAGCACTTGTGCTTCAAGTCCTTGTCGCTCAGGATGGCATCCTTTACAGGAATGCGCCAATCAATACCTAAGCTCTCGTCCTTGATGTTGATGCCGCCATCGGCCTCAGGATGATAGAACTCGTCGCACTTGTATTGGAAGACAGCCGTCTCCGACAACACAGCGAAACCATGGGCAAATCCCCTGGGAATGAAGAACTGACGATGATTCTCCTCGGTCAGTTCCACGGCTACGTGTTGACCGAAAGTAGGACTTCCCTTACGAATATCGACGGCTACATCCAACACGGCGCCACGCACACAACGCACTAACTTGCTCTGCGTATAGGGCATACGCTGATAGTGCAAACCGCGCATCACACCATAAGAGGACATCGACTCGTTGTCCTGCACGAAGTTCACTTTGTGTCCGAGCAGAGGCTCCACCTTCTCGTCAAACTCGCGTTGAGAAAAGGACTCAAAGAAGTACCCACGAGCATCCTTAAATACTCTTGGTTCAATAATCAATACGCCAGGAATGGCTGTTTCTATTATATCCATAGTTATTTATTTTGAGGTTATGAGGGTGTAAGGTTTTGAGGTAATATACCTTACTCAAGACTTTGGGGAAGTAAAAAGGAGTTAATGGGAGTTATCGCTTCGCTCTTGTAGTTAACGGACGTTACTAAAGGGCTTCCGATAACTAAACCTTTCGTCAGTCAACTCCTATAATCTACCGTTAACTACATGAAATTAACTTCCTTATTGGACTTGCGAAACATAAGTACCTCACAAGCGAAGCGACCTTACAACCTCACAACCTACTTCTTTATCTTTATCCGATGGTGGAACCATAGGGCCAGCACTATCTGAACACTCTGGTTGGCCGATGTCTCGAACGTGTCGGCCTTCGTATTGGGGAACATGTCGCCCAAGCCGAAGTAGTATCGACCTTGCACCTGAAGGCTCAACTGGCGGGAGAACTTAAATTCATAGCCGAGGCCCGCCTGAATGCCGTAATCCAACTTCTGCGACACCTCCATGTCGTGGTGGGCATACCCATGTTCGGCTTTCGACAAGTTGAACATCGCGTCCAGATTATCCTTGGAACTGTCCGACAGGTAATAGCCCAGTTTGGGTCCAAGGTCCAACGCCACCTCGTTCTTCTTGCCCAGATTGAAATAGATATGCGCCATCAAGGGCATCTCGATATACGTCAGATATCGTTCAAAATGATATTCGGACGCGCTGTCGTACCGATCCTTGATGCCACGGCGCGTCACGAGCAGTTCGCCTTGCAAACCGAAGAACTTCTCCTCGATATAACGCACACCAACACCTGCCACATAGCCGACCGACTTGTCCTGCGTGACCGATGGATAGAAGGTATAACTGCTCAGGTTGGAACCGCCCAACACCGCGAATTGCAACTCGCGGGGCACCTTCGGTTGTGCCATAGCCACAACGGCATGACCCAACAAGCACAGCAGTATCCAAAGTAACCGTCTGTTCATGACTCGCACCCCTTTATTTGATTTCCAGCTTCTCGATGGTAGCCTCCGGCGTGAAGTGCACCAGATACAGACCGCGGTTCATTTGGCAGCTGTCGCCCTTTTGCTCGAAGCAGATGGCCGACTGCAACGTCTCGACCGGTTCATCCTCCTCGTCCATGACGCCCAACTTGCCATATTTGCGCAACTGGTCCACCACATAGTTCGTCACGTCATAGCCCAACAAACCATACTTGGGATAGAGCGGCATCAATTCGCGGTTGTACCAGTTCTTGAAGTCGTCGTAGAACTCCTGTACGCTGGGGTCGAACGGATTGATATAGAACTTGGTGAACATCCACACGTTGAGGTCATAGAAATACTCCATGAAGTCGCCGGTGTAAAGCTGCCATTCGGGATAACCCAAGATGGCCACCTTTCGGGCCTCCGTGATGTACATGATGGTGTCCGACATCAGGCTGTCCGGCATCTCCGACTCCATGGTCACGGCCGTCGAGACGCTGTTCGAACTGCTGGCGTACGATGCTCCGATGTAGTTGGCCATCATCGGATTAGCATCCAAGAAGAGTTTGTTCTTCAAACTGGGGAAGAATCGGCGCAAGGCATCACGCTGTGGCGTCTCCAAGATGTAAAGCACATGCTGGTCGGTCAAGTTGAGTGCCGAGTCCATACAGACCACCGAGTAGGGTTCGTTGTAGATATACTGGTCATAACTGCGACCGACGCTGTCCATCGCGGCTTGCAGGAAAGCAGGGAACGGGTCGAGCTGCTCCTGGAAGAGGCTATCCTTCACAAAGACAAAGCGATAGGTACCGAACTGGTCGAGCAACGTCTCGGCCAACTGGGGGTACAACGACGACTTGGGGGTAGGCAACTGAAACAGATGAGGATAGTGCTCCACCAAGTCGCGACAGAAGGTAAACGGACTCACCACGGGAATGCCGTGTGCCTCGCCGAACAGCGCCACCTGTGCCACCTGCTGGGCATCCATCGGAGCAATGATAGCCTGAGCATTGAGCAACGTCGTATCGGTCAGGATATCCTCCATCGGGCGGGAACCGGCATCGTAGGCCGTCACAGCAATGTGGGCATCCTGCTGTTGCCACTGCTTGACGGCCAACAACAGACCCTCGTAGAACTCCACGCTACGCATCTGCAACTTGTCCTCCGAAAAAGTGTTGGAGGCCAGGTTGAAAGGCAGGATGACCGCAATCGTCAACTTGCGGTTGGGGTCAAGGGGGAGTACAGAATCCACCGGCTGCAAGACGGCTTTGACCAGGGAGTCAATATTCTCGGTGGCTTGCAACGCCCCGGCTGCATTGGCATCGTCCGAGCCGTTCATCGAACTCTTGGGATATATGGATTTGGCACAAGCCGTAGCCAGCACCAGACAAATCATTAGTGGACAGAATATTCTTCTCATGCGCGTTTATACATAACAAACAGCGGCAAAGTTACTAAAAAGCGCCGATATAACCAAATATAATTAAGAAAAATTAAATCCACTCATTGTTTTTTAGCGTTTTTTTTGGACATCTCCGTTTTTTAGTGTAACTTCGCGCCGCCTATATATAGAGCCTGCCCCTCTCGCACGACTCTACATGGCATTGCCGGCAACCCAACGTCGTGGCAATCTCCTATCCCCACAGGCCACCGCCTCATCCACCCTTCCTCCTATTGGGTCGTGACGATGTTTCTGCCTTCTTTCTACCTTTTTGCTCCCTTTTTGCTCCCTTTTTGCTTCTTTTAAAAGGCAGCAAGTTGACCCGAAGTCAAGGGTAGGTCAACGGAAGGTCAGTAGCAGCAGAACTGGATCGACGAAGGATGACAGTCGAATCTACGAACGGTCATAATAGGCTCATAATAGGGTGATAATAGGAAGGACACGACTTGTCGGTTCTACAACAATACAATCAACCAACGGGGCATTTGCCTTGCCCCACAAACAGTTATGTGATTATGTCAACCATCATACTTGGCATCGAATCCTCTTGCGACGACACCTCGGCTGCCGTCCTCCAAGATGGTGTACTTCTCTCCAACGTCATCGCCAGTCAGTCGGTTCATGAAGCCTACGGCGGCGTTGTTCCCGAATTGGCGTCGCGCGCTCACCAGCAGAACATCGTTCCTGTTGTGAGCGAAGCCATCAAACGGGCCGGACTCAAACCCTCCGACCTCACCGCCATCGCCTTCACCCGTGGTCCGGGCTTGATGGGTTCCCTCTTGGTCGGCCTCTCGTTTGCCAAGGGTCTGGCATCGGCGCTCAACATCCCTATGATTGACGTCAACCACCTGCAGGGCCACGTCATGGCGCACTTCGTCATGGAGGGCGAACGCAAGGAGGACGGCACGCTCAACGTGTTGCCCAAGGAGGTTCCCACCTATCCGTTCCTCTGTCTTTTGGTGTCGGGCGGCAACAGTCAGATCATCCGCGTCAACTCCTACAAGGACATGGAGGTCATCGGTCAGACCATCGACGATGCTGCCGGCGAGGCGTTCGATAAGTGCGCCAAAGTCATGGGATTAGGTTATCCCGGTGGCCCCGTCATCAACCGCTTGGCCAACGAGGGCGACCCCAACCGTTTCAAGTTTGCCAAGCCACACATCGAGGGACTGAACTACTCGTTCTCGGGCCTCAAGACCTCGTTCCTCTATACCCTTCGCGATGCCGTCAAGGAGGACCCCGACTTTGTCGAAAAGAACAAGCAGGACCTCTGTGCCTCGCTCCAGAAGACCATTGTCGATATCCTCATGGACAAGGTCAAGAAAGCCGTCAAGGAGACCGGCATCAAGCAGGTTGCCGTGTCGGGTGGCGTATCGGCCAACAGCGGTGTGCGCGACGGTCTCTCGGCCTTGGGCCAGAAGTATGGCTGGAAGGTCTTCCTCCCTCCGTTCAAGTTCACTACCGACAATGCCGCCATGATTGCCATCGTCGGCCAACACAAATACCAGGATCATGATTTCTGCTCTTTCGACGCCCCTTCTTTTGCTCGCGTTACAGACAAGTTCTGACCCCGAATACATCCCGCCCAGCGACAGGGCCTACATCGATGAACAGACGTACATCGACAACCGCGCCGACTCGGTGCAAGGCTCCGACCATTCGTTCGTAGGGCCTGGTCCAATCTTGGTGCACTTTGAGGCTACGGTCAACCCCGACTCTGCGGACTATGTGGCTTGGGAGATTGCCAACGACAACAAGTTCGAGGACATCCTTGTCACCTATCGCGAGTCGAACATCGACTATACTTTCTCGGAAACGGGCGACTATTTTGTCCGCTTCAACTACCGTTATTTAGGAGAAGAGGGCGATGGCAACTATCTCGAACCCTATTCCATCAAGGTGACCGAGTCGTTGTTGCAGATTCCCAACCTCATCACGCCCGACTCGCCGACGGGCACGAACCAGGTCTTCAAGGTTAAATATAAGTCGCTTACGTCGTTCGAGATGTGGGTCTATAACCGTTGGGGACAACAACTCTTCCACACCAAAGACCCTGCCCAGGGGTGGGACGGCACGCAAAGTGGTCGGCCTGTTCCGACGGGTGCCTACTACTACCTCGTCAAGGCCAAGGGCACGGACGGCATCTCTTATACCAAGAAAGGGGACATCAACGTACTGAGAACCAAGGAGGTAATGAAGCAGTAGGGAGAATAGGAAAAGCAAGTTGATAACGCACTATGGTTCAGAGGGTTAGCGACAATTGGGCCTTAGTCCTTTGTACTTAGTCACTTTGTCCCTTTCTCTTGTCCCTTTGTACTTCGTCCCTTTGTACTTAATTAAAAAGCAATGATAAAAAAACTATTTCCAACCACTATTGCCATCCTTTTGGCGACTACACTCTTTTGGGCATTTCGCACACAACGCAACCTCAAACCCGAACTTCCCATGATGCTCTCCTACGTCTCTGCACCGAGGTTTGAGCATCAAACAGAGATATACGGAGAGACGGTTGACCTCACTCGCTATGACCGCCACGAACGCTTCGACCGCGAATTGTCGAACATGTGTTTCGGCCACACCAGCACTTCGCTCATCATCAAACGAGCCAACCGCATCTTCCCGCTCATCGAACCAATCCTCAAGGAGGAGGGTGTGCCCGAGGATTTCAAATACCTCTGTTGCATCGAGAGCAGCCTCGACATCCGTGCCCTTTCGCCCGTCAAGGCGGCAGGCCTTTGGCAATTCATGTCGGAGACGGGCAAACGCTATGGCCTCCAGATTGACTCGGAAGTGGATGAACGTTACAACATCGAGAAGAGTACCCGCGCCGCCTGCCGCTACTTCAAGGAGGCCTACGAGAAATACCACGACTGGCACTCGGTTGCTGCCTCCTACAACGCCGGCATGAACGGCATCTCCCGCCGTCTGGACGAACAGCAGCAGAAGTCGGCGCTCGACCTATTGGTGGCCGAAGAGACCTCACGATATATGTTCCGCATCATGGCGATAAAGGAGGTGATGCGCGACCCCTATCACTATGGTTTTGTGCTCTATAGCGACCAACTCTATCGCCCCATCGAGACCCATGCCATCACCGTCAAAACCTCGATCCCCAACATCACGGAGTGGGCCAAGAAACAGGGTTGCAGCTACTACCACCTCAAGGAGTTCAACCCTTGGCTGCGTGCCAACAAACTCACCGTCCGTGCCGGTCGCACTTACACCATCCTCATCCCCGTCCCCGAACAGATGCAATACGACGGCTCCAAATTCCCCGTCCATTGCGCGGATTGGGTGATGGACAAATGAGCCAAGGCGAGCCTTGGCCAAATTAAAAATTAAAAATGAAGAATGAAGAGTTTTCCTAACTCTTTAAGACCTTCTTTGACAAAAGTGTTCCAAACGAAGGAGCAGTTGTTGCAAAAAATGCAACAACCTCGCCACAGGTAGTCCACAAGGGATTCTTTCTTCCAAAATGACATCCTTTAACTCCGTTCGCAGGGCTTTTCAATTTTCAACTTTCAATTTTCAATTTCCCCATGAATTACCTTGACCAACTGGACCGACAACTGATGCTGTGGCTGAACTACGATGGTGGTTCCGTCCAGGATCAGTTGTGGTGGATTGTGTCGGGCAAGTTCACTTGGATACCGCTGTACATTTGGTTGTTGTGGCTCATGGTGTTATACTGCCGACCCGTCAAGGTGAATTGGAAGAAGTTGTCGTTGCTGGTAGTTATCACAGCATTGGTGGTGGTGATCAGCGACCAAGTGGCATCGGGCATCATCAAGAATGTCGTGATGCGCCCCCGCCCTTCGCGCCCCGACTCGGGCATCGCAGAATGGATTCACATCGTCCATGGATATCGCGGTGGTCATTATGGATTCGTGTCGAGCCATGCCTCCAATACGTGGGGCGTCGCCTTGTGGTTCATCTTCTTGATCAAGAACTGGTTACGCTCCGAGGCCAACACACTTTCGCCCATGCTCCGTCGGGCGTTACGCATCACCCTTTGGGCACTGCCCCTCTGGATGTTGCTCAACTGCTACAGCCGTATCTATCTGGGCGTTCACTATCCTGGCGACATCCTCGGCGGCCTCTTGGTGGGCACGATGGCAGCCTGCATTGCCTACTATATGTTATATCCGATTGGCAGAAAATGGCTTAAACTCGACGAAAAATGAAGAAATAATTCATTTTATGGCAGAAATAGTTGCAAGTTTCCGAAATAATCACTAAATTTGCACCCGCTTTAACAGAGTATTAACTGTGCTTACTATTGAAAGCGTACGAAGAAAAGGTTCACCTTTTGCCGTTCGGAGCCGCTGGAGGTAAGTGAGCAACAAAACAATAAATAATATGAAAAAAGGTATTCACCCAGAGAACTATCGTCCTGTAGCATTCAAGGACATGTCTAACGACGTGACTTTCATCTCACGTTCGACCATCAACACCAAGGAGACCATCACCATCGACGGTGAGGAGTACCCATTGGTTAAGCTTGAAATCACCTCTGCCAGCCACCCATTCTACACTGGCAAGAACAAGCTCGTCGATACCGCTGGTCGCGTGGACAAGTTCCTCTCTCGCTACGGCAAGAAGAAGTAATTGCTTCTCGACGCAAGCATATAAGGCTACCCGATTGGGTAGCCTTTTTTTTGCTTTACTAACCTAACGCACACACGAAATCCTACACTTACATTTCGTACAACGAGCTTTTTGACCCGTTTTACTAATGCTTTCAACCGCTCAAATGACGGAAGGGTGAATAATGGCTTGATACCATCACAACAGAACCGCCACTTTCTTGATGCCTTTGAGCAGAGAGCGAAGACCCTCGTCATTACGGGCTGTCTGCATATTGTATTTGGTCTGCAAGTTCATCAATGAGTCGGCAGGAACATCCAAAGCTGCCTCAAACATCAGGGCTGTCTTTGCCGTGATAGGACGTTTGGCATTAAGTATCTCATTGACAACAGAATATGTCAGTCCCAGGCTATCTGCCAACTGACGCTGACTGATACCACGCTCCTCTATTTCGTCTTTCAGCACCTCCCCCGGATGAGTAGGGAATGCTCCATAACCTAAGTTTCCCATAACTTTTTATTTGTAATGATTAGACAACTCAACAATATTGCATAATCTTTATTGAACTTGATTTCCATTATGATTAGATTACGACGCAAAGATAATGACAATCAGTAAATAGTTCGCATTTTTTGCGAACTATTTAATAAAAAAGGGTCAAATTCCCTACAATACTACCCGATTGGGTAGCCTTTTCGTGCACGTTGGTATAAATAAAGTTCCGCTGAATGGCTTTTCAAACCCAATTGGACTCCCCACCCCAGACAGAACGAAGCAATACTCAAAATATTCTATCTCAAACCTTTCCATTCAAAAAAACATACTGAATTCTTGCATTTTTACAAAAAATCCACTATCTTTGCACCGTGATTCTCTTGGCAGAAGTCCATTCGGGTTTCTCTGGGAGGGTCAACTCCAATGTGGTCACATCCGCTTAGGATGCCGTCACTTTCGGAGTATTTATGAGAAGACGTTTACTTACGTTTGAATCTTGGCGTTCCAAATACTTCCACCATTTGAATAAGCTCCAAGAAACAAAGCAGTGGTAGATGTCCTTGGGATAAGTATATCCTGTTGACTATCGTCATGTCTTGGTCCGAATCTGGGTCAATGGTATGACGTATTGTCGTGTACATACTTATGACGTGGGCTTCTGCAGCACTGCTCGTTTCTGAGCTTATGGGTTGTGGAAGGCCTTGGGACGCGGGACGAGCAAGTACAGCCGCCTGCGTCTTTTCTTTGTTTAAAGCTAATACTGAATCTGGGGAGGGCTATAAGGGATAAAAACATTTGAATTATGAGACCAGAAACAAGAGAATTGGGTCGTATTTGGGTAAACAACTGCCTTGAAGCAAATTCAGACAATCAATTAATCCACGAGAATTTTATTAACTTCGTTAATGCTTCTTTAGAAAGAAAAGAAACTATCTCCTCTTTTGATATATCGATTTTAATAAAAGAATGCAATAAGGATTGGAATGTTGAATCCAAAAAAGACTTTTTGTCAAAGTGGCTCTCTGAATACAAAAAAATAATCCAAGAAAAAATAATAGAAAAATTGGAGGAGATCAAACAACACCAGAACAACTTCTCATACACTTTTGCCGATGAATTGTTTACGGTGACTCTTGACGTAAATAATGAAGAAGGAAACCCTAATAAAGTAATCCTTGCAATCTTTTCAATTAACCTGAATGAATTTCAAAAGGCAATTAATCAAATGAAGACACTTCTTAATCAACAAAGATAACTAAAATGTGTAATTCCCCAATACATTATGAAAACGTTTCTTATGATTCTTTGCTGTGCCTTGACCGTTTTTACGGTCAAAGCGCAGTTCAGTGGTGCGGGTAGTGGCACCGAAGAAGATCCGTATCAGATTACGAATGCGGACGAGTTGGCCGAAATGGCATATTTCTTGGGAAATAGCCACAAGGGCACCTGTTTCAAGGTGATGAATGACATTGACTTGACAACTTGGATTGCGGAGAACAATCCAACGGCTGGTTGGAATCCAATTGGTGTTCAATCCGACCATTTCAAGGGCAACTTAGATGGTGACAATCATACCATTAGCGGATTCTACGTCAATCGTCCAGCCCTTGACTATGTAGGCTTCTTTGGCTATATCGAGTCTGCCGCCATCAAGAATCTGCAAGTGTCAGGTTCAAGTGTAAGTGGTCACAATCAGACTGGCGGCTTATTCGGTGAAGTGACCTCTTCTTCTGTTATAGATAATTGCAAACTCACTTTGACTGGAGCCTCAGGCCTTTCTGGTCGAGAAAATACTGGTGGTTTGATAGGTTGTATATACAATTCCACCATATCCAATAGTGAATATGTAGGCAAGGTGAAAGGCTCGTACAATGATGTTGGCGGAATAGCTGGTCGTAATGAATATTCTACCTTCAACAATTGTTCTGCTAAAGCCGACATAGAATGTCCTAACTATGAGAACGTCGGCGGAATCATTGGCTATTCTAATCGCGATTTAACCTGCTTTGGATGCAAACATAAAGGTGATATATCTGGCAAAAACTACGTTGGCGGAGTGGTAGGTTATTCATATTCGTACTATAATAGCAGCCCTGAACTTACCTTTACAATTACCATTTCATCTTGTTGCCATTACGGGAATGTGTCTGGAACTGATTATATCGGAGGACTGTTAGGAAAGAGTTATCACTATGGGTATTATCGAACTTCCAGTTATAATGGTTACACTTATTATTATTCTACCAATAATACAAAAATTGAAAAATGTTTCGTTTCTGGTGAAATCTCTGGAGTGAAATATGTGGGCGGAATATTTGGAGATGATTACAGAGAAAGTGGCAATTTTACCATTAAAATTTTAAATTGCTATACGTATGTCGATGTAATAGGTTCTACCTATGTGGGCGGTATTGCTGGCGAAGTGGATAATACAGGAAGTATTCGATATTGTTATTTGTGCGGTTCTGTAGCAGGCACAGAAAATGTCGGTGGAATCATCGGCCATATGGCAAACACAACCGTTTCCTCCAATTGTGCCATTATCTATTCTCTTTCTGCAAACACAAACTATGGTCGTATTTGTGGCAAAAAAGACTCTGGAACTCTTGGCGCACTCGGTTCGCAACAAGGCAACCGTGCTTATGGCAGTTGTGTTGCCACAATAAATGGGGAAGAAGTAACCATTACGGATAGTGAATTGAATGGTTCTGGCATTGGTCTTTCTGCTTTAAGAAATCCCAACACCTATATCGGCCTTGGTTGGGACTTTGAGGACACCTGGACCATAAACAATGGGTTGACATTCCCCTATTTGGCATGGGAAAAACGCGTAAGTCATATTCAGTTGAGCAAAACAGCAGCCAGTTTGACTCTCGGAGAAACTTCTACAATTGAGGCAACCATCACTCCTACTGATGCAGATATGAAAGATTTGGAGTGGACATCATCGGACGAAACTATTGTAAATGTGGATAATGGTACAATAACAGCAATAGCAGAAGGAACAGCAACCATCACGGTAAAAGCCAAAGACGGAAGTGAAATGTCTGCTACGTGTGTAGTGACGGTTTCCAATACACAAGATAGCGACCCAGCCGACTTCGATAATGTTGTGTACATGCAAAGTTTCTCTGCCGAACTTGGAGATGAGATAGATGTGCCTATCTTGTTAAAGAACCAGAACGATGGAGATATAACAGGCTTTGACTTCTATCTCTATTTGCCAGATGGCATTACTCCAGTTTTGGATGAAGATGAGTTCCCTGTTATCTCTATCTCTACAGGTAGAACTACTGCTCGCAAACATGCCATCTTTGGAGATATCGAGGCCGATGGTTCCATCCATATCTACACCAATGCGACTCGCCCAACCTACACATTCTCTGGCACAGGGGGCGAGGTGGCAACCATCTCTCTCAAAGTGGCAGATGACGCACCAAATGGTGTCCAACAAATAGTATTGCGAAATATCTCTATAGAGTCCATCTCAGAGGAGGATCCATTTGAGGTACTTCGTTACAACTTATCTGCCTCTATTGGCCGACTCACCTTCGGCATCAATGACGGTGAGACTCTTAACATCGCTCAGGCCAAAACCTACGACGAGGTCAACTATAGTCGAACATTCTCGGCAGCAGGCAAATGGCAGGCTCTCTACTTGCCTTTCAGCATTCCAGTCGAGACGCTGACTGCCAATGGATTGGAGGTGGCAGAACTGAACGACACGCACATGTACGACACCGACGAAGACGGTCAGTTTGACAAGATGTCCATCGAGTTCCTCTACCTGAAGAGTGGTGCGACAACTCCGAACTACCCTTACCTCATCAAGGCAAGTGAAGCCAGCGAAGTGAACCTCTCACTGCCAAATACGGAGGTATGTGCTACAACTGCTACTCAGATAGAATGTGCCACTACCCGTCAGACATTCAAGATTAAGGGCACATACGCTGGTGTGTCTGGAGCAGATATGTACAACAATAACTACTACGCCATGGGCGGCGGCAGTCTGGTGCGAGTAGAAGATGCCACAAGTGGTCTCAAACCTCAACGCTGGTACCTGAGCATCGAAAATAAAGACGGTTCACCAGTCGAATACTTTGCTCCATCAATGCGCATCATGATCAATGGTGTGGAAATCGAAGAGGAGGAAACAACTGGCATTCAAAGCATTGTGACCTCTTCTGATAGCGAAACCATCTATACGCTGGATGGCCGAAAAATGAATCCTAACGAGACTCTCCCTGCGGGCATCTATGTCAAGAACCGTCAAAAGATGATTGTAAGATGAAACGAGAATATTCAAAACCTCAGTTCATTGTCAGCGAACTGGACAACGAAAGTCTCTTGATGGCGAACTCTATCCCTGGAGGTGGAGAAATTGACATGGGTGGACGAGCCCCGTTGGACGCTCCCTCCCTCCGAAACAATCTCTGGGACGATTACGAAAAATAAAACTTCCCATCCCCTAAATAAGAAATGCACCTCAGAACCATTGCTTTCCGAGGTGCATTTTTCTTTGAGCATTCACAAATACGACATTATCTCAGCAATCCGCAAAAATTGACATATAAACATTTGTATATCTACCAAGAATGCATTAACTTTGCACCGCCAAACAAGTTAATGACTTACGTCATTCAAAACAATCAAACTATGTCCCATCGGTTTTCACCTCTTTTGCTTTTCCTCTTTGCCGTCACCACCAGTTGCACCCGTCACACCGCTGAGAGCGACATCAACCTCAACTCCGTGGATCTCTTCTTTGCGGTGGCCGACAGCGTTGCACAAAGACAGGAGGTAGCCGAAGCCACGTGGGACTCGCTTGCCCACTCCGATGGCTACGTCATGGCGGGTTGGCAAAAACGCAAGGGTCTGATACGCAACGCCTTGCTCATTGCCTTTCATCCCGACAGCACCAAGGCACGCAACACTTTGCTTCAGGGTCAATTGTCTATGTCCGACCCTCGCTTCCACACCTCACTCCTGGTTCGCAACTACGTGGACATGAAGCAACATTGGAGCGAACTCCAGGACTTCCGTCGCGACTACGACTATGCCTCCATCCAGAAGCAGGCGCGGCAGACACTCCAGCAGTTCTTGCCCAACTTTGTCGATTCACTTCTCACGTTCCCCAACATCGGTTTCATCTGTGGTGATGCCGAATGTCGCAGCAAGCGAAGCGGTATCACCTTGGACATCAATTACTTCTACAAATATCCAGAAGAGGGCATCCGCGTCTTGACACACGAGATGTTCCATACCTACCGCGCCCACTTCGAAGACCATGAACGGTTCGACTCTATCCCCGTCCTCTGGGTCGTCAATAACCTCCAGAACGAAGGTATTGCAGACCTGATAGACAAACCATTGGACTACGACCCCGTCATCGAATATGCCAAAATGGGTTACCCAGAACAACTGGCTCAGATGTATCTGGAGGCCGTCGCCGCCACTTCCGACAAGATGGCAAGGCTCGACTCTCTGACCCTCAGCTGGGCTCACCAGCAAATCACTAAAGAAGAATACTTCCAACAGACTTCTGGACTCTTCCCCTTAGGCGGTCACCCCAACGGCCGCTACATCACCAACCTCCTTGTCGCCCACGGCCTTCAGGATCAACTCCTTGCACACTTTGCCGACCCCGTCACCTTCCTCTTGCTCTACAACCAAGTGGCTGCCCGAGAAAACCTACATGTGATGAGTGAAGGCTTTATCTTGTTGATGAATAGCCATTCATCTCAAAATTCTAAATATTAAATAATAAATATTATTTTTCCTTCCGATACTACAATTATTCAAGTGCGATTCACCTAAGGGAGCATTCCTTTTTTGACTTTCCATGAGTATTAACCAATTCGACCCGAACTGCCGTGTGCAATTCGGGTCGAAATTGTATTATTTGACATAGATTTTCTTACGATCGTTATTCACAACGATTGAGCCGCGAGATTTGGGCAAACCATTCAGCCGTCGACCGTCCAAAGTGTACCAGACATTGGTATTTTCCTCACTTCCAATAGTCTGAATGACGGTTTCTGCTGTGATGGTCAAAGTGCCATTCTCGTAAGCGAAGTCATAGTTCCTGGCCTCACCGCCGCTCACCTCGATGGCATAGTCGCCAGCAGGACTGTCAGCAGTTGCCACACACGACACTATAGGCACGGCAAGAAGGACACTCTCATCGTCTTCGCCCTTCCATCCACTGTAGGCGAAAGTCAATTCAGGATTCTCTTCTCCGAATGGCCGAGTCTGATTGTCGGCTGTCACTGTAAGCAACGCCTTCGAGATAGTGAATGTTCGCGTTTCACTCTCCTTGTAGGCACCCAAGCCAGTCACAGAGACCGTCGCCACACCAGCATCATGGTTGTCGGCAAGAGCTATTTCATAGTCCTCACCTTCGACAAGCATCTTTTCGCCATCCTTCACCGAAACCTCGGGCAAGATATCCTCAGCAGCATATTCATAAGTCTCTTGACTCAAGAAAATCAAGACATTAGACATAGCGATTCGGGCAAAATCGAACTTCTCGGTCATCACCTTACTCCACCTACCTTGGGCATCCGACACACACCATGACAGCACGTGTTCACCCTCCGTCAAAGTGGCAATCGACACAGGCACAACCCTTTGCGAATCGGCCAATGTACCGACGGTGCGACTTGACTCGTCGTCGTCGAACCAATACATATATTGGGTCAACGTCGCTGGAACCTCTACCGATGGCACAATGAAGTACTTGGTCACCAAAGGACTCCATACTCCAGCATCATCCTTTACACGAATCGACAATGTGTGCAGACCGGGCTTCAGTTCCGACAAACTTATCTGCGCTGGTGAGTCCGGCAGAGACGAACGCGTAGCAACTTGATTATCCAACCAATATTCACGTTCGGTGACAGATGTACCCGACAGCTCGGTGCGTGGCACGATGAAGTACTTGGTTACCAACGGACTCCATACTCCAGCGTCATCTTTCACGCGCACGGACAAGGTGTGCAGACCAGGCTTCAGTTCCGACAGACTTATCTGCGCTGGTGAGTCCAACAGAGACGAACGCGTAGCAACTTGATTATCCAACCAATATTCACGTTCGGTGACAGATTTACCCGACAGCTCGGTGCGAGGCACGATGAAGTACTTGGTCACCAACGGACTCCATACTCCTGTGTCATCCTTCACTCGCAAAGACAAGGTGTGCAGACCGGGCTTCAGTTCCGACAGACTTATCTGTGCCGGCGAGCCCGATAGTGAAGAACGCGTAGCAACTTGATTATCCAACCAATATTCACGTTCGGTGACTGACGTACCCGACAGTTCGGTGCGTGGCACGATGAAGTACTTGGTCACCAACGGACTCCATACTCCTGCGTCATCCTTCACGCCCACAGACAAGGTGTGCAGACCGGGCTTCAGTTCCGACAAACTTATCTGCGCCGGCGAGCCCGATAGTGAAGAACGCGTAACAACTTGATTATCGAGCCAATACACGCGTTCGGTGACAGATGTACCCGACAGTTCGGTGTGTGGCACAATGAAGAACCTCGTCACCACCGGACTCCACTTGCCTTCACTATCTTGCACCCGCATGGAATAGGTATGCAAGCCAGAAGATAGGTCCGAGAGGTCGATAGTCGGAGTAACCGATTGAGCACCAGATGCATGACCATCCAACCAGTATTCCTGAGAAATGATTGACTTCTGTCCCACAGCCGCCGTGCAGACGACAGAGGCGGCAGCAGCAAGCAGAATGCTTCTAATTCTGTTCATAGTCGTTTGCTTTTAGAGTCAGACATCAACGTACTTGTGCATCGAAGGTCACATTCAACGTAGCACCATTCACCTCCAGTTCCAAGTTCTTCACGACAGGCGATGTCGGAACCTTGTTCCATGGATAGGAGCCACCACGAATACCCACCTCCGTGCCATCCGTACCTACATACAACTCAGGTTGAGCCAAAGTGAACGTGCGGTCCTCACCGTAATAAAGGTTCGTGGCATCAGTAAAGAGGGTGCTCATACTCGTCGATGGCCAATTGCCCTCATTGATATTGCCACCATTCTCACCGATCTCCATGATACAATGCTTCACGGTCGAACCAGAATTGATGTTTACCCTATACCCCGCACCAATGATGCAGTTCATGTAAGTGGCCTTGGCATGGGAATAATCCTGATCGGACTGTATGATGCAATGGTTAAACAGAAGCATGGCATCATCGTTCAGATAATTCATCTTTGATCGAATGAAGCAGTTCTGGAAGTCCAACCCGGCCACGAATGCCGAGCCATTGATGGAACCATTGATGTAACACTGTCGCACGGAAACACCTTCCAGGTTGTTACCACCGACTGCAAAGCCGTTCATTCCACATTTCGACACAATCATGTTCGAAGTCTGGGCAACCGAGAGGCCGCCATTCACATAGACACCCTCCAACTTCACGTCGTGCAAACTGGTCTCATCACTGCCCGACGCATATTTCAAGTCGCCACTGATAATAGTTGTCAAGACACCTTCCTCGGCAATCGTCTCAAAGCCACTACCAAAGACATTGACACTCTTCCGAATGGTACCTGGAGCCGAAAACGTTCCATTCGAGAGCGTGATCGTACTGCCGTCCGTAGCTTCATTGTAGGCACTGATGAAGGCGTTCACGCCATTATACACACTGACCTGGTCCCCTGTCTGGAGAACTGCCGTAACCAATTCATTCTGCGCATGCACTGCAACCATGCAGCCCATCGCCAACACTGTTAACAGAAACTTTTTCATGATCTTATTGTATTAAGGGTTAATTAGTAGTTGTTCAAAAAAACTCTATGTATTTGTAGATATTCAATTAATCCTGAACACCCACATAGTTTAATGACTAATCCAATTCTTTCAAGTTTCACCGAATGTCTGCGGCAAAGATAAGCATTCTTTGTACAATTCCAAAAAATTGAGGAGATTTTAACTCTTATGCGACCGTTTTCTTGTTATTTTCCCCTCATTCATAGCAAAATAGCTCGCAATATCTCCCTTTTCTCCCACGAATCCACACCTATAGTTCCCTGATTTTCTTCACCCTTCATCACCTATCACGGTATTGACTGAAATAGGGTTGGCGAAGATCAAGTCTGCACGATACCACGACGTCACGTAGTTGCGTTCTTTTTTCGTTCTTTTTCCTTTCTTTTTTGGTTCTTTTTCGTTCTTTTCGAAGAAGACCCAAATAATGTGGAATAGTCGAAATAAACTAGAGACATGCCCGACAGGACGTAACGTAGAGGGAGATTGGAAAGACTATTCTCTTTTTACACCCCTCTTGCCCTCGGTTCAATATAGACGACATCTATTGTTAAATAGATAAAAACATTTGTTTATCTATTAATAAAGCATTATCTTTGCAGCGTCGAACAGGACAAAACCAATTAGATAAACCTATAATTATGAGCGATATGAAAAGTAGAAAAGAACTGGCAGCCGAGAGAAAACGTTGCGGTAGCCACAACTGCACACAAGCGGTGCTTTGCACCTATGCCGACTATGCCGGCATGTCGGAGGAACAGATAATACACCTGGGCAACAGTTTTGCCGCTGGCATGGGTAACATGGAAGGGACATGCGGTGCACTGGTGGGTGCCGGCATTGTCCTGGGGATGCACACTCTCGATAAAGCTAAGTCGGTGAAAGGAATGCGCCAGATGATGGAGCGCTTTCAACAACGCAATGGTGCCACGCAATGCAAGTTGCTGAAAGGCATGAACGACGGAAAAGTGCTTCGAGAATGCCCTCTGTGCGTCGCCGATGCCTGCGAGTTCCTCGAGGAACAACTGGAAAATGAATAACCACGAAAGTCACGAAAGAACACTAAAAAGCTCTATCCCGAGTGAGACAAATTATATAACTGCGGGAGTCACAGAAAACACAGAAACTCCTGATTTCGTGAACTTTAGTGTGTTTCGTGGTTATAAATAGAACACCGAATTTAACGAAGAAAACGAATTTTGAATGTTCGTTGCATTCGTTAATTTTGAAAGCGATAAATGGCGAAAGGAACTAAAAAGGTTCCGTCTTCTACGTTTTCCTTGGTTAGCGGGTTCTTCATTCAATTCATTCAATTCGGTGAAACGAAAGGACACTAAAGCCATTGATTTCGTGTTATTTAGTGTGTTTCGTGGTTATTATAAAATATTATTCATTGTTTGATATGAGCAAGTATATAGCCCAAAATGAACAAGACCGCTGCGTGGCATGTGGTGTATGCATGAAGACCTGTCCACGCGATGCCGTTTCTATCTACAAAGGATGCTATGCCGTTGTAGATGAAGCACTTTGCATCGGCTGCGGTCTATGCGAAAAAGCCTGCCCCGCCGGGGTGATGCATAAGGTGATTAGGCAAAGTGAAAATTGAAAGTTGAAAATTGAAAATTCAAGAAACGAGTATTTCTCTAATTCTCAAATTCTTGAGATATTCTTGAGATATTCTTATTTTATTCTCTCATTCTTTATGAAAAAGAAAAAATGGAGCGACTACCTATGGATAGTGTCGGCCACGTATTTCACCATAGGATTCTTTAACATCGTCTATGCCTGGTTGGGGACCATCTGTTTCCTGATTCCGTTGCTGATGGCGACATTTGGAGGCGGAAAAGGGTATTGCAACAACTACTGCGGACGCGGACAACTCTTCCTGCAGATCGGCAACACGTTAGGTTGGTCGCGAAAGAAAGTAGCCCCCAGATGGTTGTCGTCCAAATGGTTCCGAAACGGATTCCTGGTGTTCTTTATGTTCTTCTTTATCCAGATGATCTGGCTTACGGTGCAAGTGGCACATGGCTTGGAAGATTTGCATCAGACTATCCACCTCCTGTGGACCTTCGACGTACCGTGGCATTGGGCCTACCGCACACCCATTGAACCCTGGATGGCGCAGTTTGCCTTTGGCCTGTACGGCATTATGCTGACATCGCTCATCGTGGGTGTGGTTCTCACCGTGGTGTATCGTCCCCGCACCTGGTGCGTGTTCTGCCCGATGGGCAACATGACCCAGATGATTTCGAGAGCGAAAGCAAAATAAAAAAGAGATTCTTCGCTTACGCTCAGAATGACAAAAGCGATGATTAACAATACATTAATAACCCTTTAATAAATTAGCATTATGGAAAATTTCAATGAGATAATCAATAGCGAGCAACTGACCTTAGTCGATTTCTTTGCCACTTGGTGTGGTCCCTGCAAGACCATGCACCCCGTCCTGGAACAACTCAAAGAGCAGATGGGAGACCGTCTCCGCATCCTCAAGATTGACGTTGACAAAAACGAAGCCCTCAGTGCCTCGTACCGAGTTCAGGCAGTGCCGACCTTGATGCTCTTCCGCAAAGGCGAGCTCCTCTGGCGTCAGAGTGGAGCCCTGAGCCTCAGCCAGTTAAGTGGAATCGTGAAGGACTATTTGAGGAGTTAACAGGTGTTAGCAGGAGTTATCGGGAGTTAACGGACAAAACTCACAATGACTCCTTTGCCCAATAAATAACCAAATAGTAAATGCCAAAATAGTAAATCGCATGACTCTTCAACAACTGAAATACATCATTGCCATTGACCGCTACAGGAACTTTGCCAAGGCAGCAGAGGCATTGGGCATATCGCAACCCACGCTGAGTGCCATGTTGGTCAAACTGGAAGAAGAACTGGATGTCCGCATCTTTGAACGCACCAACAAGTCGGTCATCCCGACGACGGCGGGCCAACGCATTATCCGTCAAGCCGAAAAAGCGAGTGCCGAAGTGAACCGCATCAGTGAACTGGTGGCAGAAAGCAAAGGCACCATCAACGGGCAGTTCAACCTCTCCGTCGGTCCCACCATTGCGCCATACATCCTGCCGAAGTTCATCAAACATTACAAAGCCGACTATCCCGAAGTGCAACTCTTCGTTCGGGAGATGAAGGCCGAGCACATGTTCGACGCATTGATACAAAACGAGATAGACGCCGGCATAGCCATTGCCGGCAACACTCGAACGGGAGTATTGGAGATTCCGCTCTACACCGAACGGTTCTACGTCTATCTGGCAGAGAGTTGTTGGCGCAAATTGCCCGTCTTCAAACCCGAAAATCTGGAGCACGAGAAGATGTGGGTCATGAAAGAGGCCCAATGTTTGCGGGAAAGTGCTTTCAGTTTCTGCAAGGAAAGGAGCAAAGGGCAACACACCTACGAAGCAGGAAGTATCGAGACATTGATCCGCATCGTGGACGAGAATGGCGGCTATACCATCATCCCCGAGATGCACCTGCCGTTCCTCTCTCCCCAACAGCGCGAGAATGTCCGAAGCATCGAAGGCGACTACCTGTCGCAACGACGTATCTCTCTATATATCAAGGAGGATTATATCCGCCAGTCGATGCTCAACACGGTGACGGAAACGCTCAAGAAGTTCTTGCCCAAAGAGATGCTACAGATGAAACACGAAATAAGGCTATGAGTTGGTTGCTCATAGCCTTATTTCGTGGGGCAGGAACTTATGGAAAATATTAAATAATAAATGGTAAATATTTAAATTGTAAATGGTTAGATGACCCAATAAATAGCCAAATAGTAAATGACTAAATCGCAAATTACTTGATCCAGCCGTTCTTGTTGAACTGAAGAGGTCGGATGAAGAGTTTGGCGGCTCCGCCCTTCTCCTTCATGTAGGCATGGGCGATGAAATAGCATTGACCCTGGAACTCATAGACAGAGCAATGGCCGATACCAAAGTTCTCGGCATCAGGGCCATAGAGCAAAGTACCACCCCCATAAAGCATCTGTTGCCCCTTGTCATCGACGTAGGGACCTTCCACCGACTTAGATCGACCATAAACTGTCTTATAGGTAGAATTTTCGCCCTTACAGCAATAGTCGAAACTGACAAAGAGATAATAGTAGCCATCGTGATAAAAGATGAAAGGTGCCTCGATGGCATTCTCACCTGGGTTGGGGAGTCGCTTATCGACACGGCGGGCAATGGTCACCGGCTTTGTCTGCACCATCTGGTAATCTTTCGGGTCAAGCTTCACCAACTGAATACCGTCCCAGAAAGAGCCATAACACAGATAGGGTTGCCCCTCGGGAGTGACTATCAGGTTGGGGTCGATGGCATTCCAGTTATCTTTCTTGCGATGGGAGGCAATCACCATACCACGGTCCTCCCACTTGAAATCGGGCGACTTCGGGTCGAGCGACTTATTGACTGCCAAGCCAATGGCACTTCCATTCTTGCCAAAGGTCGAACAGGAATAATAGAGATACCAGAGGTTGTTGTGACGACTGATGTCGGGTGCCCAGGTATGACCTCTATAACCAGGCACCGTGTCCATGGCCCATTGCGGGGTCTCGGACAAGACCGAAGGTTCCTGACACCACTCTTTCATATCGGCGCTCGAAAGGACACCTACATTCATGCCCGTCATGAAACAATAGTATCGACCATCCTCGCCCAGAGCCATCACCGGGTCATGGGCATTGGGCAACAAGGGGTCGAACTGAAATCGCGGACGACGTTGTGCAGTCGAATCGGTGGGTGCAACACTCTGTGCCACTAAACCCGTGGTGGACAAAATTGCCACGATGAAAAACGAGAGAATCTTGTGCATAGGATATTTATTTACTCAAGTTTCGCCAAAGCTCAACTTTCAGATTTTAAGGAAGTTAAAGAAGATAAAGGAGATAAAGACAATAGTATAATCCCCTTAAAACTCCGTCGTGAAAATGTATATTTTTTACTTTCCCCCTCTTCTTGTCAACCAATAGATGCGTTCCGACTGAGGCATCTTTTCTATGGCATAGCGAAGGGCGGTGCGGGGCATTTCGGCAGCATGTTTCTGAAGGAAATCACGCAGGATGTCCATCGAACAGCGTTTTCCCATCTCGCGCAACATCCACCCTACCGCCTTTTGCATCAAGTCGTGAGGATGGTGCAGATGCACTTCGGCATAGCGCAAAGTGTAGAAAGGATTGCCACTCATACTGGTCGCCATGGTCGAGACCATCGAGATGCGTTGTTCCCAAAGGTTGTCGCTTGCTGCCAACCGATCCATGATAGCCAGTTTCTCGTCGTCTGAAGTCTGTGACGGCAGGAGCAACCATCGACCCACCACCTTGTAACAACTGAGGTCAGTCAAATCCCAATTGTTGGCCCGCTTCGCATTGTGCAGATAGAAAGCAACAATCTCATCGCGTTGCCGAACCGTCTCAGGCGTATCACGTTTGCAAAGACGTTCGAACTGGTTCACCAAGATCAAGAAACCGCACAGACGCACTTCGTGCCACGGAGAGTCAATCAGTTGTTGCACCTCCTCCAACGGCAAGTCCTTGCCCTGCTTGACAAAGAGTCTCGTTTCGGGCACCGGCAACCCCAGAAACTGGTCGCCTTCACCGTATTCACCCTTGTCGGTCTTGAAGAAACCCATCAAAACCTTCCTCTTCTCTGGGTTTTCGAGGGTCATCATTCCCTCAATGATTTCGTTGGCAGTCATAATCAAGAAAAGATTAAAAACTCAAGAATTTGAGAATTAGAGAAATACTCGCGTCCTCGATGCTTTCAATTATCAATTATCAATTGTCAATTAAGTGAAAGCTGTCCCACGACCTTTCACTTATGTATAAACCATGGTGCCGACCTTGTCTCGTAGGGCAAGTGCCAGATGCGGTCAAAGAGTTGGAAAAGTGGGTTGGGCAATGTCTCGCCAATCTGGAGACCGAAGAACTTCGTACCGTTGTCGCGCATCAGGTAGAGTTGGCGCATCAGGTCGTCCGACGGCATTGGTATCTGGAAATCGCTCACCAACAGCACATCCGCGCACCCATATTCAGGCTTGGAGCAGAGGGTATGGATAGTCAACTGGAGCATCGCCGTGGCATCGGTGTCACCCCCTGCCGGTTGGCGGAAGAAGTCGAGCAGTCGAGAGCGGTTCCGACGGACATCGAAAGGCCGCGCCTGAACGGCAAAGGGTATCAGCAACAGGTCTCGGTTTTGCTTGAGCGCCAACTGCAAGAGCTTGACTACCAAGCTATGCGCTATCTCCGATGGCACCCCTTGCATGGAGGCCGATGTGTCAAGGCAAACCACCATGGGACCCTTCTGTCGGGCTCGATGCAACCGCAACTTGTGCGACGGACGCATAATCTGACTCTTGTAACTGAAGGTCTGCAATCGGCGGGTAGCGAACTTATAGGCAAAGAGGCTATCCAACTCGGCATCAGCCATTTGCGCCAGTTCGAGAGGCAAGAGAGCCGAGAGGTCGTTGCCTACACCGACACCCTCGATGTCGCTGGGCGTGCTATGTTCCACCCGTTGTTGACGACCCGTGCCTAAAGCCACTCGGGCAGGACCTTCGTCATCGGCCACACGCCCCAACACCTTAGCTACCTGAAGCACCTGCGGGTACTGATATTGCAGACGGACAATATGCCGGATACGTTCAAATTCAACGATATTCCACACGCCACCCATCAACGTCCACGCCTGGGCAAACTCGTCATCGCTGCATTGATGTTGCTCCAACCACTGCGGCACCGTCTCCAGGTACTTGTCCAACAACGCTTGCGCCTTGGGTTGGCGCTCCGTGATATAGTCTTGCTCTATCTGCGCCAATTCATAAGGGTCGGTCACACCACGTTGACGCATGAACGCCAACCTTGCCTCTACCGAGTCGGCAAAGTTCTGCTCCATGTCATCAGCTATCAGCTGCTCTACTGGAGGAAGATGTGATGGCAAGTGTAGGAACATATACCCCTCTCTAACTCCCCCGGAGGGGGAGAATTTATCCCCCGAATAATCATTTTATGGGCTGCCCCCTCCCCTCGGGGAGGTCGGGAGGGGGTCAGTCCTTTATTTTAATTTCTTCGCTACCCACAGCACCCACGAGTCGATGTTGTCGGTCAATTGCTCCGGATAGGGCAACGGGATGATGACATCAGGTTTATGACCCGGATTGCGCTCCTTGCAAGCCTCCTCGAAAGTACCGTAAACGGTCATCGGGTAAGTCAAGATGATATTGCTGTGGGGCAAACGGACGGTATTACAGTTGCCCGACTGCTCGCAACCCATCGTCCGCTCTTTGCCATAGACTTTGGCACGACTGCCATTATGAATACGCACGAAATGGACCGGCGATTCGGCAGCACTGGCACTCATGTTATCGACGATGATGGCTGCCTTGCGCACCAAAGGTTCGTACTTTTGCGTTCCTTTTGGCCAATATCGCCAAGTGATGAGGCTACCCTCATCGTTCCGAAGGGCATCGGCATAGACAGAATCATTCTCCGCATTATTCCAGTTCTCGCGCCACATCTTCAAAATCCTTCTGTTCTCGAAACCGTTGCGGAAATAATGATAATCGTCTCGACTATAGCCTGTTGAGCCCATAAAAGAGGTAAACAGCAGACTATATTGGTCACTGCCGCCACCATTACCACGCAAGTCGAGAATCAAGTATTTACAGCCAGATTGCTTAAACTCCTCCGCCTTGGCTGTCAACCAATCCCAAGTAGGCACCTCACCCATACAGGAGGGCAAACGGAGCAGATAAGTATCGTCATTCACCTTGCAGCCAACGGGTTCGGGGGCATATTTGGCAATATACTTGCTATAATCGACCAAGGTTTCCGATTGCAACTTTCGGAAGGAAGCAGCATTGCAATTGGTATGTCGGTCAAAGTCCTTGTAGAACCAATAGACGTAACGGCCAACCGCTTCATCCACCGATATTTCGGCACGCATCAGTCGCGCGAACAACGAATCTTTCATCGCCTTGTACTCATCGGCAAAACCGTTGCGCATCAGGACGGGGAAGATGGCATTGTTCCGCTCGTTGGCATCGATGGCAAAATCGAATGTCTCGAAAGCCTTTTGTATCGAGTCCGGCTGCTGACCATATTTCGCGACAAAGTCCAGCACCATGAAACGCGACACATCCTTGGTCATCGGTGGCACATCGGTGCCGAATACCTGCTGAACATTTTGGGGCAATCCGCAACGATCCCAAATAGTGACAAAAGGACGACCATCATCGCCAAGGCGAGTAATAGAAATCGTCTCATCATCAAACCAATGGATAATCATAGCTTGACCATCGCAATCAATAACATTGTCTTTCAGATAATTGCATGGTGTAAAGAAGCAATTCATCTGAGCCTTCGGGAAGTTCGGATGAGGCACGACAATGGCTGCATTGTTACTACCGAAGATGGTGTAACGTTCCCCCTTGTCGGGCACCACCCAATATTGCGATGTGGCGGTGCCTTTGGTTTGCATACCGCGCAATTTCCAGACACCATGCAGAGGGTGCGTCTTGACACCCAACTTCATCTGCAACAGGTTCATGGCTTGCTGCACGACATCGGAGGAATCTACCCGTTCGTAGATTTCGTCAATGTTCGTCTGGAAGGGGAACAGACGCGGGTTGAAGTCACTCCGGTCATTGAACCAACGCTCGGTAAAAGTGCTGTCGGAGGTGGCAAACGTCTGGATGCCCTTGTTCTCCGTCTTCGACAAATCCCCCGTGTAAGTCAGGGGTTTACCGTCGGGATTGGAGACACCTAAATTAAAACTATGAACGCCTGTCTTAGGAAAATTGCGTCCCAAAGTAAAGGTGTAGTTATCCAAGCAATACTTATACTGCAAGAAATCGGCCTCGACGTGCTTGCCATCCTGCTGTACGATTTCTTTGAGTTTGTACATTCCTTTCGGACCATCGGCCGACTGTGCCGACACGGATAAGGTTGTAATGCCCAACAAAAGGATGCCCACCAAGGCACCTTTCCAACGCTTGATTTGTTGTTCTTTCATGTTTTAGGTTTTTAGATTATGAATGATAAAGGATTTCGAAGTGGAGTAAAAGGGGAGAAAAAGAAGAGTAAAAGTGACGTTCGAAACAGCTATCACCCCTATCCTATACGACAAGCGACTCTTGCCCCTATTTTGTATCCCCTTCTCCCTCCCCATTACGGGGGAGGGCCGGGGAGAGGGTCTGTTAGGGCCGGGGAGAGGGTCTTCTTATTCATCATACAGCAACTTCCGCACATTCGCCCTCAGTTGGGCAATCTGCTTCTTGAAGCCGTCCATATAGGTCGAAACGGTGCGAGCCACATCGGCCGAAAGGAAAAGGTGGTCCTGCAACTGACGGTGGAAGGTGGAGGCCTCGACAAAGAGGTTATCGACCGCCGATTCGTAATCCTCCAAAGTCATCGTTGCGGACTTCGAAGCGGGTTCAAGACCCGAGTTGACCTCCAGTCGGGCGCTCGATGCCCCGCGACGCATGGAGTGACGTATGCCGTTGATAAAGAGCGACGTATTGTTGCGATAGAGGTTGACGCGAGTCAGCTCGACGCCCTGCACATCCAGGTTGTCGGGGTTGGTGTAAGCGCGGATGACCTTGCGGCGCGGACAACGAGGGTCGGTGTACATCACGCCACGGATGGCGGGTTCGTTGGCGGTGTGCGATGGCATGGAGCGGAAATCGGTCACATATATAAATAAGGAGGGAGCCGTTCCTGCCGAACTGCCACTGGCAGCATCGTCCAACCCATAATAGAAGCCATCGTAGATAAGGAGGTCGTCGTCGCGATGGTCGCCTCGGCTATGGGCCAACTGCATCGATTCGCGCACCTGGAGGTGCTTCATAGCGCGCCCGACGGCGGTGCTCATCTCGTCCAAACGACTCTGATAATCAACGAAAAGGGCATCGGCCACCAAACGGCTGACCGCTGGGATCTCGTCGGGTTCCGACCAAAGGGCATGGACAGCCACCTGGAGATCGGCCAACGTAACCTCCTGACGGTCATGCAACAAGGCTGACGTACGGAGCAATCGGGCAATGCGTGCCCAACGACGGTCGCTCACATAGAGCGTGCGATGCACATCCTGGTCGGGGATAGCCACATCTTGCAACGAACGGCGCAAGGCGGTGATGGCACGGAGCACATCGTCGGGCAACTTGACTTGGTCAATCTGTTGTTGCAGCGCCTGATACTCGTCGGCCGTGAAAGGTTCGACAGGTACCGGGTCGGACACGTCTCCCCCCTGGAGCATGGCATAGAAATGCTTCTCATTCTCAATGGGTTTGCTCACCAGACGGAGGATGAAACGGTCCCACAAGGCCTCCAACCCCTCCCCTTGGGTGGGCAACTCGTTGCTGGCACCAATCAGGAGTTTGAGCGGCAGATGCAGTTGCGTCTGTCCGTTCAGGTAAGTCTTCTCGTTGATGACCGTCAGCAGGGTGTTCTGGATGGCGGGACCTGCCTTCCAGATCTCGTCCAAGAAGACCACATCGGCCGTTGGCAGATAACCATCTACACAACGTTCGTAGCGGTCGGAAGCCTTCAACCGACTGATAGAAACCGGGCCGAAGATCTCGTCGGGGGTCGAGAAACGCGACATCAGATACTCGAACGATCGGGCATCGGCAAAAGCAAACTTCAGGCGACGCGCCACCATGCTCTTGGCCACACCGGGAGGGCCCAGCAGCAGGATGCTCTGACCGGCCAAGGCAGCCAGCAGCGAGAGGCCGAGTTCCGACTCCTTCTCATAGACGCCCTCGTTGAGCGACTTCAAAAGACTTACGATTCGTGTTTTCATCTGCGTGAACAAGAAGTGTTATAAGGTAGTTATGAACCTACTAGGTGGGTATTATGAGACTATTATGAGCCTATAAGGAAACCGAGCGATGCGGTCGGTGACCCTTCGGTGAGGGTTCGGCCACCCTTCGGGAAATCGAATGTTCTGGTCACAAGAAAAAACAAAGACTGCCGAAGGTCACCCTTGAGCAGTCCCAATCCATTTCTTATGCCTCTTTAAGCATTAACGCATGGTGTCACCAACGGTGAGGTTCTTGCGACCCTTTGCACGACGGGCAGCAAGGACACGGCGACCGTTCTTAGTAGCCATGCGTGCGCGGAAACCATGCTTGTGCAAACGGCGATGGTTGTGAGGCTGGAAAGTCATCTTCATAGCGCTTGAATTTTTATATAGTTCATAATAATTTGCTGAATTGCGGGTGCAAAAGTAGCATTTTTTTCCCAAACCACCAAATATTTTAAGAAAAAACTTTACATTTCTTTGTGATTATTCCATTTTTTTGCTATCTTTGCACCGCGAATTGCACAAAAAGGGATTCTCCCCCTATCGAATTTGACAAATAATACAAACAATAAATCGAACAAACTATGGCAATCAAGTCACAGGACATCAAAAACGGCACCGTCATCCGTCTCGACGGCAAACTTCAAGTAGTTGTGGAGTTCCTCCACGTTAAACCAGGTAAGGGCAACACCTTCATGCGCACCAAGTTGAAGGACGTTGTTTCTGGATATGTAGTTGAGAAGCGCTTCAACATCGGCGAAGTCCTTGAGGACGTTCGCGTTGAGCACCGCCCTTATCAGTTCCTCTACATGGACGGCGATGATGCTGTCTTCATGAACCAGGAGACCTTCGACCAGGTCAACATCAACAAGGACATGATCATCGGTGGTCAGTACATGAAGGAAGGTGATATCGTTGAAGTTGTCAGCGATGCCTCTACCGAGACCATCCTTACTGCCGAAATGCCAGTCAAGACCGTTCTCGAAATCACCGAGATGGAGCCAGGCGTTAAGGGCAACACCGCTACCAACACCCTCACCAAGGCTACTGTAGAGACCGGCGGCATCGTCATGGTTCCTCTCTTCTGTAAGCAGGGCGACAAGATCGTTGTCGATACCCGCGACGGCAGCTACGTAGAGCGTGCTAAGTAATCGACTTAACAACATATACCAATATGGTAATCACCGAATGGGATGCACAAGACCGTCCGCGTGAGAAAATGATGGCCAACGGGGCTGCTTCGCTAACAGATGCAGAACTGTTGGCCATTCTTTTGGTCACCGGCAAGAAGGGCAAGACCGCCGTCGATATGGCACGCGAACTGCTCAACCTCTGCGATGGCAGCCTCATCACCCTGAGCCACACCCTGCTGCGTGGCACCGACGAAGAGAAACAAGCCGTCATGCAGGGCATCGGCCCCGCCAAGTTGTGCCAGATTCAAGCAGCCCTCGAACTGGGTCTGCGCCACCAGAACGAACTCCAGAAACAGCAGGAAAACAACTGCATCATCGACTCAAGCGAGAAGGTGTTCAACATCTTCAACCAACCCATGTCGCAACTGGACCACGAGGAACTCTGGGCCATCTATTGCAGCAACAATGGCAAGCCGCTGTTCAAGAAGCGCATCAGCGAGGGCGGCGTCAACTTCTCGGGGTGCGACCTCAAGAAGGTCTGCCGTCCCGCCATCGAATACATGGCATCGGCCGTCGCCCTCTGTCACAACCACCCCCAAAGCGGCCTCAAACCCAGCCGCCAGGACATCGAAATCACCGAGAAGGTCAAGGAGGCCCTCCACACCATCGACGTCCGCCTCCTGGATCACATCATCATTGCCGACGGCAAATACTACTCCCTCTCGGACAACGGGTATCTCTGAATATCACAATATTTATAATAACTACCAATAGTCGTAATCTGTACAGTAAACCAATATTTTCTTTGTTTTCTGTACAGATTACGACTATTTTAACATTTAAAGTTGATTCTTTCGCGACTTCCGAGGTCATTCTATCGACCCCAAACCTTGACATACGCTACCCCCCACCTCGTCGTTACGCACTCGTGGACTTGGGGCAAGGGGACGTCGTTTCTTCTTCCAAACCAAGGTACATTTAACCCTCTCGAAACGTAAATCCTAATAAATGAGGATTGCGCAGGTCGGCAAAAGTTCGTACCTTTGCAGCCGTAAAAACAAACAAATAACAATATAAATATGAAATTGTTCAATACAATTAAGGTATGTGCTTTGGCTTTTGTAGCCGTTTCTTCATTTGTTGCATGCGATGACGACGACAACAATTCTGTAGTTAAACCAGAATATGTAGGTTCGTACGAGGGTCAGATGACCGTCTCTGGCGAGTTCAATGGTCGCGTTATGTTCTCGGGCGATGTCACCGGCGTAATGCAGATTGAACAGCTCAATGACACCTTGGTCAACGTTACCGTTCCCGAGATTACCGACCTGAATGCAGGCCGCTCCATTTACTCGGTCAAGGCATTCACCATCGATAGCGTTGCTGTAACTATCAACAACGAGGGTTACACCTTCAACATTGACTCATTTGCACTCGAAGCCGTATCTTGCGACCAAGGCGATGGCAACGGTTTTGCCGATTTCGAATCGAAGGGCTACTTGAAGGGCACGTATAAGAATGGTGTTGTCAACGTAGAATACACTTTCTCTTTGGGCAGAATGCCTTTCCCGCTGAAGAGCGTTTTTGAAGGCACCAAGAAGTAATGCGCAAATATTTTCAGTACTCTATATCTATCATGCTGGGAATGTCCTTGGTGGCATTCTCAGCATGTTCCGGTTTGG
>JAEEGK010000506.1_pt1 | contig 97486 bp, 88 predicted proteins | sample 8958771 | NCBI WGS metagenome assembly JAEEGK01 (sample SAMN16246547, study PRJNA631951) | gut metagenome | biome: gut microbiome; feature: rumen; material: SC-attached | host: Bos | place: Iran: Karaj | collected 2018-10 | reverse complement strand
TGATGAAGCACTTAGAACCGTTAAGTACCCAAGAATCTCCATCCTCTACAGCCTTACACTGAGCACCCTGTGCATCTGTACCAGCACCTGGCTCTGTAAGTGCGAAAGCACCAAGCTTCTTACCACTAGCAAGTGGAACTAAGAACTTCTGCTTCTGCTCTTCTGTACCGTATGTAAGAATAGGATCGCAGCAAAGAGATGTATGTGCTGAAACGATAACACCTGTTGTACCGCAAACCTTTGAAAGCTCTTCTACACACATAACGTATGTAAGAACATCACAGCCCTGTCCGCCGTACTCCTTTGGAATTGGAATACCCATGAAACCGTACTTCATCATCTTCTCAACGTTTTCACGAGGGAACTGCTCTGTCTCATCAATTTCCTGAGCAAGTGGCTTTACTTCGTTCTGAGCAAACTCTCTGAACAACTGTCTAGCCATCTCATGCTTTTTGTCTAATGTAAAATCCATGATCTGAATCTCCTTATATTATATAGAATCTATTGCTCCCTAATCTTACATGCTCCCGCAGGGCACCCTCCGCACTCTCGCGAAGGTCCTCCCGCCGGCGTAGGTCCTCCCTCGCTCGGCGCAGCGCCTCCCTGCTCGCGCTTGCCTAGAACCGCAAGCAATAGATTCATTTAGTTTACATCAAAGCCATATGGCTTTATTACGAATTAAAGTGCATCTACTGCTGTCTTTGTGCGATCTGCGTTGTATACGTAGAATCCCTTACCAGACTTGCAACCAAGGTTGCCACCGCGAACCATCTTACGAAGAAGTGGGCAAGCACGATACTTGCTGTCGCCTGTCTCGTTGTAAAGAACATCCATGATAGCAAGGCAGATATCAAGACCGATGAAATCACCAAGCTCAAGTGGTCCCATTGGGTGGTTAGCACCAAGCTTCATAGCAGCATCGATACCAGCGATATCAGAAACACCTTCCATCTTGATGAAAGCAGCTTCGTTAATCATTGGGATAAGGATACGGTTAACTACGAAACCAGCAGCCTCGTTAACCTGTACTGGAGTCTTTCCGATCTCCTCAGATATCTTAACGATCTTGTCAACTGTCTCCTGTGGAGTGTTAACGCCTGCAATTACCTCAACAAGCTTCATTCTGTCAGCTGGGTTGAAGAAATGCATACCGATCATTGGACGGTTAAGACCGTTACCAATCTCAGTAATTGAAAGTGAAGATGTGTTTGAAGCGAAGATGCAATCAGCCTTAGCGATCTCATCAAGCTCCTTGAATGTTGTCTTCTTAACTTCCATATTCTCGAATGCAGCCTCAACGATGAGGTCACAATCCTTGCAAAGGTTTTCCTTAAGGCCTGGAGTAATCTTAGCTAAGATAGCATCTACAGCTGCCTGCTCCATTTTACCTTTCTCAACAAGTCTTGCATAACCCTTAGCAATCTTGTCTTTTCCGCCTTCAGCCCACTCCTGCTTAATATCGCAAAGAGCTACTTCATAACCATCAACCTGAGCAAATGCCTTAGCAATACCCTGGCCCATTGTACCTGCGCCAATTACGCCTACTTTCATTTTTATTCCTCCTAATATTTTTAGTACGCTCCAGTTAATCTATGCTTTCACATCGCCTGTCACGGCTACAAGCCTGATGATTTCTCCGCTCGACAGCACGTCTCGCTAAAGAAATATCAGAGCTTGATGCCTACAGGCTATTGAATATGCATATATTCACTGTCGCTCACTTAAATTTTTTAGTTTGTTGAATAATATAAATATTCAAAAGTCGCTTATCGTCTTAACGATTATGCTTCATATTTCTCTATGATTGTAGCACAACCCATACCACCACCGATGCAGAGTGTAGCAAGACCCTTCTTGTACTCTGGATTGTGAATCATATCGTAGATAAGTGTTACGAGGATACGAGCACCTGAAGCTCCAACTGGATGTCCAAGAGCGATAGCACCACCGTTTGGATTAAGCTTCTTAAGATCGAAGCCAAGATCCTTACCTACTGCAACTGACTGTGCAGCAAATGCCTCGTTAGCCTCATATACATCAAGATCATCAATTGTAAGACCAGCCTTAGCAAGAGCCTTCTTTGTTGCTGGAACAGGACCAACACCCATGATCTCTGGAGCACATCCGCCAAGTGCACCAGCTACGAAAGTAGCGAGTGGCTTAACACCAAGCTCCTTAGCCTTCTCCTCTGACATAACAACGAGTGCAGCTGCACCATCGTTGATACCAGAAGCATTACCAGCTGTAACAACTCCGTCTGGATATAAAGCCTTAAGCTTTGCAAGACCTTCGATTGTTGTACCAGGTCTTGGGCCTTCATCTGTATCGAAAAGAACTGTCTCTTTCTTCTTCTTAATTTCTACAGGAACGATTTCGTCCTTGAATGCGCCAGCCTCGATAGCTGCGCAAGCCTTGTTCTGAGAAGCTACTGCGAACTCATCAAGCTCTTCTCTTGTAAGCTTCCACTGCTCAGCTACATTATCAGCTGTCTTAATCATGTGATAGTCATTGTATGCATCCCAAAGAGCATCCTTAACCATTGTATCAACTAAAGCACCCTGGCTGTTTGATGGCCAAGTCATTCTGTAACCATAACGTCCGTTTGGAAGAGCGAATGGAGCGAGTGACATGTTCTCCATACCACCTGCAACTACTACATCAGCATCGCCTGCGATGATCATCTGTGCAGCCTGGTTAACACAGTTAAGACCAGAACCACATACAACGTTTGTTGTAACTGCTGTTGTCTCGTTTGGAAGACCAGCCTTGATAGCTGCCTGACGAGCAACGTTCTGACCTAAACCAGCCTGGATTACACAACCCATGTATACGTGCTCAACATCCTCTGGCTTGATACCAGCTCTCTTAACTGCTTCCTTGATAACGATTGCTCCAAGGTCAGCTGCTGGTGTTGTACTAAGAGATCCACCCATAGTACCGATAGCTGTTCTACATGCGCTAGCAATAACTACTTTTTTTCCCATGTTTTCTTTCTCCTTTTAAGAAATACTTTTTTGTTTCCGGTGACTAACATCTGATAATTCTTCAAAATTACGTTGTACAAATTAAACAAATTGTTTTGCGAAAATCTGTTAATTTTTTAACGAACATTCCTCAAAAAAAATAGACCTCAGTACGCCGCCGTTGTGAAAATATTAACATAAGTGACTTTAAATTACAATCAAAAATTTTGTCATTATTGTATAGACAATGGCTTTTTTCTGAATACTCTTCTTCCTTTTAGCCAATTCTCACACTCTGCTCGTTAAAAAATTATCAAGAAACCTTGATTTTTCGTTTAAATGGAAACTTTCCGTACGAAAATTAGTTTCTAAATTGTGTCTATCAGCGTGAAAATTTTAATTAAATTCATACACGCCAAATCCCTACAAACCTTGAATATTCAAGTTTTTCGCAACAAAAAAGAACAACTGCCGTTAACTGACAGTTGCTCCATCTGTATTCTTAGTATTTAAAGGTAGCGTGACCTTCACACAGAATTCGTAATCTTTTGCTTCTATTGTAAGATCGCCATGGTTATCATTAACATTCTTTCTTATATTATTAATCCCAAAACCATGATTTTCTTTGTCTAACTTTGTAGTCTCTATAGTATCAATATCATCTATTCTTTCGTTAGCCATAGAATTTCTCACAGTCAACTGAGCATATTTATTGCCTTCCCTTAAATGAATATGTATATATTTTTTCCGGTCTCCAGCAATGTGCTTTTGCGCCTCAATGGCGTTTACAATCATATTTGAATAAATAGAAGAAAGAGCAATCTCATCAATGAGGATAGGCCTCATCAACCTTCCCTCTAGCCTTAGCTCTATATCCTTATCTAAATGCTCCGCATAATAATTAGTCAGAGCATCGATTATCGTATTTCCGATACTATATCCTTTGCTTACCAAAACGCTGGTCTTATCATACAGCTTCTCGATATACTGCTTCAGCTCATCGTAATTACCGTCATCCATTAGACTCTTTAGGCAGATCATATGATTATTCATATCGTGACGATATTTTTTGGTCTCAGCTTCCTTATCCAGTAACGATATATAATAATTTTTCTGAGTCTCGTATAATTCTCGCTCGGCCTTAGCATATTCCTGCACCTTTTCAACCAGCCACTTCTTATATAAGATATTAATTTCTAAAAGCAACAAGGACAAGGCGGCAATGGAAGTAACAACTCTTGCAAAAATCCCTTTGAAATATGATATCTGTATCAAGTTGTAAATGCTAAATATACATATAAAAATATCCAGGCAGCCGATTGTTATTACATAATCTAAAAATTTGCCGACTTTCCTTCTTCTTTCATTAATAAGGGATTCTAAAAATCTCTTTGTCAAAAAACCAAAGGCAAGTACAATAGAAAGCTCCACCAGATTATTTAAACACACATCAACGCACTTATTTCCTATATGAAAATATGCTCCATCTGGGAAAAATGCTTTTATAGAAAGAATTATACAGTTATTAATAAGAAGCACTAAAACAGTAGATTCGATTTTCGATACAATGCTACTGTCTATTATCAAAAATACAATTATATATACTAGAAATAGCTCTATTAGGCATAGAGAGCCGTATGATATCTTGTCCTGTAAAAATCCGCTTGTTGCTATTGCAGCTAAAAATCCAAACGCAATAAAGCGCTTGTTTTTCATCTGCAAATTTGCACATTTAATTATCCATATTGCTTCTGTAAGCAAAAAAGCAAACTCAATCAAGGACATAAAAAAATTCATATCAGCCTCCAAAATTCAAGTCATATTCTATGTACGCCTTTTCAAAGCTAAGTAGCTTTCTTCTAGATATTGTCAATTTTTCTCCATTGGTCAATTCTATAATGTTTTTTGACACGCTTTTGATATTCTTAAAACCAACGATATATTGTCTATGTATTCTATAAAAAATCCTTTCATCCAATTCATTTTCTATTTGATCCAATGAAACACTCTTGGTAAAAACGTTATTTGCCGTATATACCTCAACAGAGCCATTGAAAGATTTAATATATAAAATGTCACTCTGCTTAACATTATATTTTATTCGATTTCGAAAAAGCTCTAGGGTAGAATTTCCAACAGTTTTATTGATGGCAGAAACAATTGCCTCCTCTACCTCGCTCTCTCGTAAAGGTTTATTTAAATATCTATGGGCATTAAACTTAAACGCTTCACTGTAGCGCTTATCATTACTTGTGGCGATTATAATTTTACAATTCGGATTTACTTTATAGATACGATTTCCAGCACCCATGCCGTCCATCACAGGCATTTCCACATCAAGGAAAGCTATATCTATCTCATCTATATCATGCAATAAGCCTGCCGCAGAATCATAAATCTTTAAAGCAAAGTATTCATCATCATCCCCATATAACTTTGTCAACAACGACAAAATCATCTTCTTTGTAGCATTACAAATTTCAAGCTCATCATCGCAAATCCCTATTGTCGTTCTTCCCATAGACAAATACCCCCTAGAAAATACAAACCAATATTTCATTTACGGTATAAGTATGGTACTAAGAAAAAGTTTCGAAATCAACTTTTTCGGGCATTTTTCGCAACAATTAATAAAAAAAAGAGGCGCAAAAGCGCCCCTTTGTAGTTTTAAAGCTGACCAACATCACTCATATCGCATCTACCGCAAATAACGGTTAGATTGCCATTTCTCATTCGAATGTCGTCTAATAACTTCTTTTCTTCCAAGTCATTTTTCAGCTTAATTCTATATTCGATCTCATACATCGAGCCCATGTTGGTGGTACGAACTGATAATAAAAGATGTGTTTTAGTGTACTTAGCGAATAAATCATCAAAGATATCACTATAATCAAGATTCTCTGGAATTGTTATTCTAAGATCCTTTTCATTTGAATCTGCTTCCGCAAATTTGCAGACTGATAAGATGATATGAATAACACAGATTAACACCGTAAATATTCCTGCCAAAAGCAACTCGCCTATAGCACAAACAATTCCAATTGCCATTGCAAAGAATACAAATCCAATGTCGCGTGAACTTCCCTGCAACGATCTAAATCTTACCAACGAAAATGCACCTACAACACCAAGTCCTGTTCCCAGATTTCCATTAACCGCAAGCATGACTACGCATACTAGAACTGGCAAGACAATAAGTGTTCTCGCAAAATTCTTTGATGTCACTCCTGTTCTCATGTATGTAACAGAAATGATAATTCCTAAAACACAAGCCACCAAAGCATACCCGATAGCTCCCCAAATTGATAAACTAGTATCTGTGCCTGATGACACAAATGCAGAAAAAAATGATTCCATTAGTCCTTCTCCCTTTTGCAAATTATTAGATTACTGCGCCTCCTAGAATACTCTTAGCTTCTGCGCCTCTAGCAACTATACCGTCCGCTTCGGTAAGTAGTTGCTTCTTGTAAAAATTTCCGTATTTGGAAAACGAAATTGAGTAAATCTCATATTTTGATAGAAGCTTAGCAAACCAAATTGGCATAGAATCCGCAATTTTTACTTCCATTAACCTGTAACCAGGTGGCAAAAGGTAATCATTTTCATCATCCTTGTATAAAGTCAAATCAAATACGCGGCTGCGTATATCCTTGTCAAATGTGACTCTAAAATCAGGATCCTCTTTGCCAAACATAGCTATTCTGTCATACGCAATATAGCGTTTTGGTTCCAAGTCATAATGATTAAACAAGTAATCAATTTCTTTAAATATTTGATTTGGTTTGGATGGCAAAATTCCATCGATTAAAAACCTTTCGGCTTCCTCCATTGGAACTGCAACTCTCCGTTTGTTTACCAGACCTTTGTATTTCTTTTTAATCTCTAAAAAGCACATACTGTCATAGTCCGGTTCCCCATAGCAACGAACCCTAAACTTCTCCTTGTATTTTGGACCTTCTATGGATGTCCTAATGAGCTCATTACTCTTCGTGTCATAATATATGTTCCTAATAGTGTGAAGCCCATATACATCCATTTCCATATATTCTTCCAACTCTTTTTTGAACATATGATATGTTTTTTCATCCAACAAATATTTTTTCTCATATCTGTTGAATACAATTTGAATCTTGCTCATAAGACGCCCCCTTTACCTATCCAAGCATCCATTCAAAAATTTGCTGTCCCCATGAATCCATAATGTAACCCCCTTGCATTTTAAATATTTCTAGAGCTCTACGATGATATGATTATAACGTGAAAAACCACGATTAAACGTTTAAGTCCATGAGCGGTATCTATAAGTTGTCTAACGGCATTTTTTCAATAAAAAACAGCCATTCCTATTGATTAATACCCTTTACCGAGAGTTAATTTAATCAAATAAGAATGGCTGTATAATCGTTGATTTTAAAGGCTTTATAGGGCAATTGCTGTCTCAAGAGCAAGCTTCATCATTTCCGTAAACGATTTCTGTCTATCCTCTGCAGGAATCTCCTCAGAAGTTACAAATGAATCAGAAATAGTAAGCATGCATGTTGCATTTTTACCTAGCATATTAGCATTGTTGAAAAGAGCAAAGCTCTCCATCTCAACACAGTCACAACCGCAGCGTTCCTTAACAGCCTTCCAACCGCCCATTTCTGGCGCTGTATAGAACTGATCAGAAGAATGAACCTTTGCAAGCTTAGCATCTATGCCAAGCTCCTTAGCCTTTGCTATTGCTACGTCATTTATCTTTTTGCTTGGGTAAAGAGTTGTCTCCTCCACACCGTTTGTATACTTAGCAAATGTACTATTTGAAAAGGCACTTTCTGCAATTACTACATCAAGAACATTAAGCTTATCTGTGTAGCTTCCAGCAGAACCAATACGAATAATATTTTCTACATCATAGAATGCAAAAAGCTCATATGAGTAAATGCCGATTGAAGGCATACCCATACCACTGGCCATTACTGATACAGGTACACCCTTATAAGTACCTGTAAAACCAAGGCAGTTACGAACTGTATTGACACACTTTACATCCTCCAAGAAATTTTCAGCGACAAATTTTGCGCGAAGTGGATCACCTGGCATAAGAACTGTCTTTGCAAAATCACCCTTTTTGGCTTCGTTATGTGGTGTTGCCATAATTATTTTCCTCCTTATTAATTATAGTTATAGAAGTAATGGGCATTAATTACTGTACCCGATGTTCTATCTAAGAAACCTACACCGTCAGTAGGAGCCCCCGCCTCAGCAGCAGCTGCAACCTGTGTGTTATGTAAATTCTGCGCATATGAATATGTGCAGAAGAATAAAGCGTCTGTATTGATATTTCCTGCTATTGCATCAGCCGCTGCCTTTTGACAGCCACTGTTTGGTCCCTGAGCAAGAATAAGAGCCACACGTCCTGAAGTAACAGGCGCAAATTGACCAGAAGCATATATAACTCCAGATACCGAGTTAGGGAATTTCGGACTGGCAACTCGATTCATAACTACCGAACCTACCGCTAATCGTCCAGAAGTACCCTGATTATCAGCCTCTGCCTGGATAAGCGCTGCCAAAAGCAAGGTCTCCTCATCTGTGGTACTATATCCACCACTGTATCCACCATGCTCACCTGCTAGCTTTTCAGCAAGAGCTGCCTGAGCCGCCTGATACTGCTGTTGTATACGCTGTTCGTACGCCTTAGCCTCTTCCAACTGTTGCTTGAGCTGAGTAAGCGCAGCCTGACTGTCTGCTATCTGGCCATTGGTAGTATCAAGAGCTGACGCTGTGGAATTAACCAGTGTACCAAGTTCAGATTTCTTGGACTCAAGTGTGCCTTGGTACGCAGTAAGCTCTGTATTTTTCTCCTCTATCTGGGATTTTGTCTCCTCAAGAGCCTGCTGAGTCTCCTCGAATTTCTTAATGGCCATCTGGTCATAAGAAACGATCTCAGACATATACTCTAAGCGCTGTAAAAAGCCAGACATGGAGCCACTCTCAAGGTAATTGACAAGTGTATTTGTAGAGCTATTCTCATACATATACTGGATACGGGTCTTCATAGCCTCTCGCTGAGAATCCAAATCCTGCTGAGTGGTCTCTAACTGCTCATTTAACACGTCAATATCAGCCTGCACAAGGGCTATATTTTCCTCTGTATCAGATATCTCCCCTGCAACAGTGGTAATCTGAGTATTTAAGCTATTAATTTGTCCTGATAATGTGTTGGCCTGCCCCTCCAATTCATTAACAGTATTTTGCACTTGCTGAACTTGATTGTTTAGGTCATCTACAGCATGAGAAGCATTTTCAGATTCATCGTGAAGTCTATCAACCTCAGACTGGGATGCCTTAACAGATGTGTCCATCAAACACATCAAAGCAAGTAGTAGGATAGCCAAACATCCTCGAAGTTTTTTCATACCTTCTCCTATCGGCAGGAGCTTGAAATAGATTCTACTGCAACCGCTCCGCCTCTAACCACTTCTATTTTCTTAAAGCGTGTTTTAAGAAGTGATATTAAATCATTGTTTTTGCGTTCTGTCAAGGTACACTCAAACAAAACGCTGTCTGTACCTATATCTGTAATTCTAACCATTCCCCCAGTGTTGAAAACCTCTGCTATCTGAAAGGCCTCTGTCTTACCAGCAGCGTCCAATCCCTTTACCTTTGCGTAAAGAATTTCCTTCATGTGGATAGGAATAGTAGTTAAATCTATGACTTTAATTACCTCTACCATGGCATTAAGCTGCTTTTTAATCTGCTCAAATGTCACATCATCTGCCATAACAGAGATAGTCATTCTAGAAACATCATCACGCTCAGTTGTGCCTACTGTAAGGGTCTGAAGATTGTATGACTTTGCAGAAAACAATCCAGAAACCTTTGCCAAAACACCTACCTGATTTTCAACATATAATGCAATCCATCTATTTTTCATCGTATATTCACCTCAATCAACGGCTATTTCAAAATCATCTCGCTAAGTGGTGTACCACTTTTTACCATAGGAAGTACCAGATCATCTGGTGAAACTAAAAAGTCAATTACTGTTGGCTTGCCTTTATTAGCTCTAGCAGCCTTAAGCGCTGGAACTATCTCCTCAGAGGAAGTAACCCTAATCGCCTTGCAACTATAGCTCTCAGCCCATTTCAAAAAGTCTGGATAATAGCCGCCGTCTTTAGCAGATAAATCGGTAATCTCGTATCTCTTGCCATAGAATAGCTGTTGCATCTGGCGAACCATGCCGAGATTAGAATTGTTAAATATACATATAACAACCGGAATTTCTTCAGACATTGCAGTAGCCATCTCCTGCATATTCATCTGAAAACCACCATCACCTGTGATGAGGACTGTAGGCTTTTTAGGGGCACCAACAGCTGCACCGATAGCAGCTGGGAATCCAAATCCCATAGTACCAAGGCCTCCGGAAGTAATGAACTCCTGACCCTTATGAAGTCTAATAAACTGACTAGCCCACATCTGATGCTGACCAACGTCAGTAACAATGTTAGCATCTGGAAAGACTTCATTGATTCCCTCGCAAATATCCTGAGGGCAATTTCCAATTTTAGTATTTGGCATGGTAAGTGGATGTTCCTGCTCCCACTCACCGATTTTAGCAATCCATTTATCTGTCTTCATTGGCTCAGCATATTCCACCAATCGTTCAAGTGCGATTTTAGCGTCTGCTGTAACCGGAACATCTACCACTACATTTCTCGAAATAGATGCAGAAGCTATATCAACGTGAACTATCTGAGCTTTTGGCGCAAACTCATCCAACTCACCTGTAATTCTATCATTAAAACGTGTACCAATTGAGAAGAGCACATCGCATTCTGTGACTGCTTTGTTAGCAGCATATCTACCGTGCATTCCGCAATTGCCGATGAACAGAGGATTGTCCTCTGGCATAACGCCCTTTCCCATAACTGTTGTGGTAACTGGCACATTCATCTTTGAAGCAAATTCCAAAAGCTTCTTCTGAGCACCTGCAATTCTCACACCACCACCTGCTAAGATAAGTGGACGCTTAGCATTTTTCAAAAGTCTATAAGCCTTCTTCAACTGACCTATGTGAACTGTCTCATTTGGATGATATCCACGAATATCAACCTGAGATGGATACTCTGGAGCTCCACTAGTAGTCTGTATATCCTTTGGAATATCAATGAGAACTGGACCAGGCTTGCCAGTTGAGGCAATTTGGAATCCCATTTTAATAAGACGCCCCATATCATCACGATTGCGGACAGTCACGCCATATTTTGTAATAGAGCGGGTCATACCTACAATGTCAACTTCCTGGAAAGCATCGTTTCCAATGAGATGAAGTGGAACCTGACCAGTAAAGATAACCATAGGGATGCTGTCGTAATATGCATCTGCGATACCTGTGATTGTATTAGTGGCACCAGGACCTGAAGTCACCAAAACTACCGCTGTCTTACCTGTGGCGCGAGCGTAGCCCTCAGCCTCGTGAACTAGAGCCTGCTCATGACGACCGAGAATGACTCGAATGCCCTCGGTCTTGTATAACTCATCCACAATATCAGTAATCATGCCGCCTGGGTAGGCAAATATTGTGTCTACTCCCTCTTCCTTCAAAGCTTTAACAAATAACTTTCGTCCTGTAATATTAAGTGCCATTATTTACGTCCTTATCTAGTGCTTGTTAATGGTTACTATTTTGTATATGTTCTGAAATAAAATTCTATGTCGTAATATGTCTGTTCCTCTGACTCCTCCGCCAATTTCCACTCTGGCTTTTCATCCAGATTAGGGAAGAATGTATCAGCATCGTAAGCATAGTCAATATAAGTGACAAATGCTGTGCTGCAATCATCGAGAAGCATTCTGTAAATACTCTCGCCACCGATAACAAAAATATCATCGGAATTGTACTTTGCAAGTTCCTTATCCAGCTCCTCCTTAGAATGAACTACGATAGCGTCCTTGACCTGATAATTCTCATCTCTTGTCAAAACTATATTGACTCTATTCTTAAGAGGCTTGCCATTTGGGAAACTCTCTAGAGTCTTTCTTCCCATCACCACCACCTTGCCGCTGGTAGTCTCGCGGAAAAATTTCATATCATCTGGAATGCTCACAAGCAATTTATTGTCCTTGCCTATGGCCCAGTTTTTATCTACTGCAACAATTAAATTCATTATTCTCCTCCAATCAGCCAATCTACTTTATCAATCCCCGGAGGCCATCCTACTCTCGCTCGCCTAGTCTATGCAGCGATTTTAAACAGCTATAGGTATGTTACGTATCTGCTCGCCGGCTTCGTAGCCCTCGACGATAAGATCGTCCGTTGTAAAGTCGTAGAAGTTCTTCACCTCTGGGTTGAGACGAACCTTTGGAGCTGGAAGCTCTGGTCGACTAAGAAGCTCCTTAATGGCGTCCACATGTCTATCATATATATGAGCATCAGCAATAACGTGAATCAGCTGACCTGGAATCATATCGTTAACCTGAGCAACCATCATAAGAAGAATTGCATACTGGCATACGTTCCAATTATTCGCAGCAAGAATATCCTGAGAACGCTGATTTAAAACCATGTTAAGAACAAGCTTACCTGACTCCCTGTCCTTGGTGACATTGTAAGTAGCTGAATAGCAGCATGGGTCCAAATGACCGGTAGCCAAATCATGGAACTGATATAGATTTGTCATGATACGGCGAGAATATGGTGTCTCCTTAAGCTGCTTGAGAACATAATCCATCTGATCAATCTGCTCTCCCTTATATTCAAATTTCTCACCTACAACATAGCCGTAGGCAGTGCCGATTGAACCATTTTCATCAGCCCATTCATCCCATACATGAGGCTTCAAATCATGGATATTGTTAGACTTGCGCTGATAAATCCAAAGCACCTCATCCATGCATGACTTAAGGGCTGTCTTTCTGAGAGTGAGAGCTGGAAACTCCTCTCTCAAATCATATTTATTTACAACGCCAAATTGCTTGATAGTGTAGGCCTTTTCGCCTGTATCTTGCCAAGTTGGTCGCACGATTTCATCTTTTGTATCTGTGCCATTTTCCAAAATGTCACGGCACATATTTTTGAAAATAATATCTGCTTTACTCATTATTCTCTCCTTATAATCTAAAGATAGCCATAAGTATTCTATGCTATAACTTTTCAAACTAAATTCTACCACAATATCTTGGGTTTTGAATAGATTTTTTCCTATTGTTAGTAAATATTCTCCAGTAAGGATTTCACCTTGAAAAATGAGTCTCATTAGGTTACTATATTTTGTAGTTGTTTATGGCTAGATCATTCTTTGGAAAATATACGATACTAGCTAAGGAGAAGAAATGAGTCAGGAAAAAGTTGATAAAAAGAAATTTGAGAAAACTCACCGTAGATCACTTCTTAGAAAGAAGAAGCTTGAGGAGTTTTTAAGCATCGCATGTGTTTGCGTTATCGCTGTTGGTATTGTAGCTTGGATTGGTTTTTCAGTTTACACTAAAGTCGAGGATTCAAAAGAGGCAAATGCCACATCGCAGTTTTACGAAATCGATTCTAGTGCACTTCAGGAATATTTGGGTTCACTTCAAGAATAAAATTACAGGCGTCGAGATTTCCTCGGCGCCTTTTTTATCTTCTCACCATAATATTTGAGCAGTATTTGTTTATCAGGCTGCTGCCTACAAATTCTAGATATTCATCGTAATCAATGTAAAAGCCCTTTCCCCAGCTTGATACTTCTATCATTCTTCTTAACTTTTGACCTTCATGGGATTCTTCCACCGCGATAGCCGTCACAAAATGATTGTTGGTTGATGCAATCACCTCATATTTGCTAGTGACCTGATTAAATCTATATAGATTCAGTCTGCCCTTTCTGCTATATATTGCCCACACCACAGGAATGTTTGCATTTATCATTGCTTTTATCTTTTGGTACATATTTTTGTGGCCATGAAAACCATTCCATTTAAATCTAACAGGAACCCCTGCTTTCTTGCCGCCTTTATTTAAAAATCTACTAATCTGATTTGGCAATATCCCTATCGCAAATACGGATTTACTATTTTTCCTGAACTCATGTAAAAAAAGTTTAGTAAAAGGATGCTGCTTTATGAAACTAACAATACATTTTTCATATTCATCGTAGGAAATCCGGCCTCTATTTTGCATAAAATTCGCAACATCAACTGCTGCAATCATTCCACAGCCCTGATTGGCAGCATACTCAAGGGGTGTGTTTCTAAACCAGTTTTGATTGCCCCCGCATGAGCCATCTGGCTCACCCGCTCTAATTACACTTACATATTCATTTTGAAGTGAAATCCTCTCCATAGCATTACTCCCATCTCCAAATATAAGTAAATGTTAGCATTATATAAAAAAATGGACAATAAAATTAAAATTATTCTTGACACAAGGCGATTGTTCCTATAGAATAACGATTGTTCGCAAGAACAGTAAATATTTTTAGTTGGCTGAGATTTGTTTCAAAAAATGCTTTGCATTTTTCAAAACGCACGCGATTTGCCTTCGCGATGCTTGACAAATCGGTACATTGCGCGAGTGGCTCAGTTGGTGGAGCACCACCTTGCCAAGGTGGGGGTCGCGGGTTCGAGTCCCGTCTCGCGCTCTTTTAGTATAAAAAATAGGATCATCCATTTATGGGTGGTCCTATTTTTTTACTAAAAGAGCGCGAGCCCCATCTATTTAACATTCACTACTGTTTCAACAGCTTCAGTATTTCCAAATTCCAATGTGATTGTATGCTCTCCAGCCTCTAAGTTCTGCATAACCTCTGTTCCAAAAGTAATTGTAAATATTCCATTATTACTTCTGTAAATCTTATATTCGCCTGAACCAAAGCTTAGTCTGTTTCCGTCTACGTAAACATTTAACAAATCGTTTGCTAGTCGGCATACAAACATACTGTAGCCCGTGTCGTTAGCCGAATCATAAATACCACCAGTAGGTGAAAATACTGCCCAGCCTTCTTCAATCATCATATTCTTAATCGCATCATAAGCTTCAGCGCCAACCGATGATGAAGGTGTTCCGCCACCACTTGTTTTGAACCAATCAGGATCATACTGCATAAGGTATGTTAACATTAATATAAGTGTTTTATATTCACTTCGGACATAATCATTAATCATCCATATATATTCGCCATCAAATTCTTCATAAGAAATGGTGTAATACTGGCGAACATTTGGTGCATCAGCCGCGAGTGCAGCCCTTTCTTCAGGTGTATCCCCAGTTAATCCGCTATTATATGGAGTTGAATCATCTGAATCAACAAACCATATACCTATATATCTGCCATCCTCATCCTTTTCTATCGAAAGTAAGGTAATCGCATGACCTCCATTTATTTTTTCCTCATGTATGTTCCAAAAATAAATTCCAAGACCAGCACAGCCCGCACTCTCATCTTGCAAAGAATCATATGTTTCCAATACATCTACACCACTCACTGAATCCTGCACAACTTCTATTGTCACATCGTAAGCATTAAGAGACGGGAAAAATCCGTCCTGTGGCGCATCGCCCTTTAACTGACTTGCCCCCGGAATACCTTGTTCTGTATATTCTCCATTAATAAAATAAACGATACCAGCCAATTCATTGCCAACATCATCAGTAAAATAAGTTCTATAATAATCAAAAACCTCATCTTCACTCTTAAACGTTTCACCAGTAAGTGGATTAATGGCATTCTGCGCATATCCTGCCATCCAAAGCATATTGGAAGCTGTGCCAGCCCAGCATAACAGCCTATCATACCCCTCCACATACAAAGAATATTTTTCAGCATCCACTACATCATCGCCTTCTTCAGATATGTGTGCATATGGGAACTCTAAAGTTTCAGCAGTAACATTTTCCTCAGAAGAATTTCCTACCCCAGCGGTTATCTCATCTTCTGGATTAGACTCATCTGAAACAATATTCTCAAGCTGATTTTGACCTTCCGGGACGTCAGGTACTTCTTCTATGGGATTATTTAAATCAGCTTCTTCTGAAACTACTACTTCAGAACCTTCTACTGGCTCATCGGAACTAATGTCTTCTTGAACAACTACCTCAAGAACAAGGACTTGCTCCGGCGCTGGAGCACCAGTGTCCTCAATTTCCTCCAAAGCATAGGCCATCATTGGCTGGCAAAGGGCTAACATTAAGGATAATGTCATTCCAAAAACTTTTATCCAAAATCTTCTTCTCATAAAAACCTCATTTTCTCAAAAATAAAATAACAACAGTTACTATTATTTCATAAGAAAACTCTCCCCAAAATCTCGTCGAAGAAAACAGATTGTAAGTTAATTATAAATCCCAGAATAACATCTGTATACAGCTACATCTAGGCATAAAACTTCGCTAAACACTATATAAAGTTAGCCAAAAATTATAGGTAAAAAAAGGAGATAACCAACTGGATATCTCCTTGATGTTGAAAATATAATGCCGCACCTATGGCAGGCTCTTTTCCCACAATGATTAAATAAACTTTGCTACATCATCTACGCTCTTGCGAGGTGGCTTGTTGCTTACAGATTCGCTTCTGTAACCAACTGCAATGATGCTCATAACCTGCTCGTCCTCTGGGATTCCGCAGAAATCTGCAACAACGCTAGCATCTCTAAGACCCATGATAAGTGTATCAACGCCAAGCTCTACAGCCTTTGCGCAAAGCAACATGTCGTGTAATCCAAGATCATATGCTCCCCAGCCGTTTCCGACTTCGTTGTCAGCCTCACCTGTTGCCTTGTTGAAGCCAGAAATGTTCTTTCTAAATGTTGTAACAACATATGCTGTTGCATCCTTTGTACTATTCTGATTGAACTCAGGAAGTACAGTCTCTCTGAACTTGCTTACCTGCTCAGGAGTAGAAATGCAGTAGTATCTAGATGTCTGTGTGTTCTTCCATGAAGGTGCAGCCTGTGCAGCTGATACCATCTCACGCAAAATTTCTTCTGAAACCTGCTTACCATTGAATGATCTAACGCTCTGTCTAGCGTCAATTACCTGTTGAAATTCCATAATTGTCCTCCTATATAAAAATTATTCTAGTTACCCAAACGATTGCGAACAATCGAATTGTATCATATCCGCCTTAAAAATCAACTATTTCCATTATAAAAAGAAGCTATAACAAAAGCTAATGCCGAGTTCCAGTAAATAGTTATTTCATTCAATGAATAACATTCTACTTTATCAAGGAAGCACTTCATTGGAGCTGTGTCTTTTGGAATATTCATAGCCAGCTCATCCTGAAGTCCTACATTGGGACCGCCCGAAACCAGTCCAGGCCATGGCTCTATATTATCTACTGCTGTCGGTCTAAGATGTGGATTTTTAAATGCATTTTCCCCATTTCCAGTAACATAGCTCACATTCATGCTGTTGCATCCCAGCAAATAATCCAGCCCGGAAGTTATGACATTTTCATACTCCGCCTTGTGATTGATAGTGTCAGCAACGCACAGTACCATCATGTATTTAAGCAGCTCCATGTTACTGCCCCAGATAAAATCTTCCTTGGTCATGCAAAGACCAAATCCATTTTCCTTAGCATTGTTCAATAGTCTATCAGCTTCACTGCCAAAACACTCTCTAACAAAGTTTTCTAAATCGCTATTTTCATCCTTCAAAATCAAAGAGAGAGAACCAAGTCCTGCAACATCAGCCCAGCCAAAGCAAGTAAACACATTGCCTTGATAGCCCTTATCGGTTGCATTCTCATCGTATTCTACTAGCATATCCTTCAGGCCAAGTGCTGCCTCATAATATTTATTATTACCTGTGGCCTCGTACAATGCACAAGCCGCCCAGAATCTATTGGAATAATCTTCAGGTTCTGGATACTCTCCAGTATTTGAACCCTCAGCATTTTTAAATAATAATGGTTCCGGATTATTCTCCAGCCATTCATACGCTTTAAGAGATTTTTCCAATAATAAATCCGCATATGCGATATCGAAATTTTTATACACTGTATATGCCAAAGCAAAAACTGCCGCTATATCTGCAGTAGCAAGGGAAGAAACGCTAAACAAAAACAGCTCCTCCTTATCTTCTTCAGGCATAATAAAAGGGGCATGATTAAATGTAGTAACTTTATGCCAAACGGAGCCATCTTTTCTTTGCATCTTCATGAGAAAATCAAGCTCAACCTTCACCTCTGAGAGAATTGAAGGTAAAATCCCTTTATCACAATCCTCTTCTGGAATGTCTATTTTTAGATTAATAAAATTCTCAAACAATCTGACTGAATACAAAAGATGCGCCACAGCAACAGCTCCAGCAGTGGAATACCTACCGTAGTCTCCTGCATCATGCCAGCCGCCACTTACATCAACAGGCTCAACATCTTCCCCATATACAGTGGCCTTGGTCAAATGGCATGGGCTATGGAAATATTTACCTGCATATTTTTTATCTAATCCATGACCGCATCTGAGATAATAGAAACATTTGCACACGTCATGGGTAAGTTTATCAAATATATTTTGAGATATTTCAAATATTGCGCTTTCATTTTTCTCTGCTTCAATTTTATATTTACCTGGCTTACTAAGCTGACTAAAATCAGCGACAAAAACATCTTCACCTGATATATCATCGCCGCCAAAATGTACTGGCCTCCCCTGTAAAACCACATTATTATCAGTGTCTAAAACACTAAAATTCTCACAAGGAAAATTTAGCACTGCCTTTTTTGAAGCATTTGGTAAAAACCCTACTTGATTAACAAAAATCCTATTCATGAACTATTAACCCCTTCTTCATCCCTCTAATCCTAAATTTTACTCACTTATAAGAATACAGGAAATATCTATCATTTTAAAGATATACTTCCTGTACTTTTTCTCAATTAAACTATTTCCCGGGATTTGCCTTGTATTTTATAAAAACAAAAGATATATTTTTCTCTTCTAATAATATGATATAATTTTGTAGTTGAATTCTATTAGATGGCGAGAAAAAATATGAAACGAAAAAAATTAATAATTATTATTTTGCCAATTGCATTGATAATTTTGGCTGCAATCATTGGCACAATCGCTTACTATAACATCAATTCAGATTTGGTTTATTCTGAGGTTTATGTGGAGGCCGGCACATCAACATGTGATGTTAAAGAATTTTTAAAGCGAGATGTAAAAGGAGCTGCTTTTACCAAAGAGTCTACTTTTGATGCAACTGTTCCTGGAGATTACAAATTGCAAATCAAGTGGAAAATGCCTGTTTTCGGAGAACAGATATATGATACAGTTTTGCATGTACAGGATACTACCGCTCCAGAAGTTACGCTTACAACTGAATCCATCCAAATGTACACTACTGCTCCAGCACCAACTGCAGCAGACTTGGTTGAGTCAGTCAGCGATATAACAAACTGCTCAATCGATTACAAAGAAGCCTATGATTTTTCTTCTGAAAGTTCATTTGATGTAACAGTTGTTGTAACTGACACTTCAAATAATGCTACTGAAATCACTGTGCCATGCACTGTTGTCGAGGACATCACTCCTCCAGAAATCACTGGCATCGCGCCAATTGAAATTGCACAGGGCGACACAGTTTCCTACAAGAAAAATATAGAAGTCACTGACAATCTAGACCCAAATCCTACCCTTGAGGTGGACAGTTCTGAGGTAAATGTCGACAAGCGAGGCGTCTACACCGTCAAATATATTGCAACTGACGATGCAGGAAATGTTACCGAAAAAACAACTACAGTTAGAATTGTTTCAGCTAAAATTACTGCTGCTACAGAAGAAACCGTAAATGCCTTGGCAGATGAAATCCTCGCTCAGATTATTACTGATGGAATGGATCAAAAGGCTCAGGCCAGAGCTGTATTCAACTGGGTTGTAAACAATATTACATACTCAGAATCAGCCGGTATTGATGATTTACTTTCAGCCGCATACAAGGGCATGTATTATCATGTTGGTGATTGTACTGTAAAGCAAAAGACTGCCGAAGTTCTTCTCAACAGACTGGGCATTAAAAATATGGAAATTGAAAAAATCCGCGATACACGTGGTCATTATTGGTTATTGATAGACGTAGGTGAAGGTTGGTATCACTATGATCCTAACTTGCAGCTTGATGGCACACTTATATTCTATTGGCATGATGCCGACCTATGGGCATATTCAAATGCCCACGGCAACACCCACAATTATGACCCTAGCAAATATCCAACAATTCAATAACCCCAAGGAGGTAATGTAATGAAAAACAAAATTTTAGTATTAGCTCTTACTGCTGCAATGGCCCTTTCAATGGTTGCCTGTGGTAACTCTAGCGACACAAAAGTAATTGAATCAAACGGTTCTGCACAGGCAGGTCAAAGCAGTTCTACAGCCTCAGCCGGATACGTATTTACGTATAATGGAACAGCAATTCCTGTAGACGCAGATGTTGCTCCTATCTTAGATGCTCTTGGTGAGCCAAAGGATGAATTCACATCACCAAGTTGTGCTGGTCAGGGTGATGGTCATTTATATACATATAATGACTTTGAAATCCAGACATACCCAGATGGGGACAAGGATTTAGTACTCTATGTTCAGCTTAGAACAGATAATGTAGCCACAGCTGAAGGTATTGACCTTTCAAGCTCTAGAGACGACATTATCGCTGCATACGGAGAGCCAACATCAGAGGAAACAGGCTCTATGAAGTATGAAAAAGATGGTATGGGTCTCGTATTTATTTTCGATGGAGAAAGCCTTATTTCTATCGAATACGATAGCCCTAAGAACTAAGAATAATTGTCAGAAAATCAAAGGGATTTTCCAAAGCTTTGCAACTTTAGAAAATCCCTTGACTTATGGCTAATATTCCTATAGAATAACCATTGTTCGCAAGAACACTATGCGCGAGTGGCTCAGTTGGTGGAGCACCACCTTGCCAAGGTGGGGGTCGCGGGTTCGAGTCCCGTCTCGCGCTCTTTTAATGCAAAAAATGAGGTCATCCATTTGGATGGCCTCATTTTTGCATTAAAGAGCACTTTAATCGAGACGGGACGAAAAGCATCATGGAAATCGACGGATACGGCGAATTTCCGTGATGCCACGACGCAGCCGTGCGTAGCACACTTTCAATGCTGCGTCTTCCCGTTAGATTTCATGAGCTTGCGAAATGAACTCGAGATGTTTCCTTATTCCCGTCGAGCGCATAGGCCCATACGGCCCTGGTCGGTTCGAGGTCTCGCCTGCCGGCTCGGTCGGTGCTTCTGCTTCGCAGAGGTGTCCACTGGACACCCGCACCCCGTCTCGCGCTCTACTATTGGGAGTTTAGAATGCTTGATAATTCAAGTGTTCTAGGCTTTCTTTGCAAATGGAGCGATTTTTGAGTGTCCACTAGGTGTTACCTGAGGTGTTGTACCCATCGCATCAAGTTTTGCTTTCACATCTTCAAGAAAATCCTTTCGTGCATAGCTGTAATATTTCACGTTGGTCTCAATTGAATGTCCAAGCATTGCAGTTCTATCCGCTACGGTTATTCCCATAGAAATTAACACATTTGAATTAAATAACATACGGAAAGCATGATTGTTTGTTATTGTTAGTACTTTTGAGCGACATAGTCTTCTAAGGGCTGAAGTGTAGGCTTCTTCAATAATCCATCTTCCATCTGTATTACATGATTCAATTACAAGTTTCTCTTGTTTCGCCTTTATTTCATTAAGTAGCGATTCTATGGCGTTAGTAAGAGGAAACTGTCTTACGTCCTCAGATATGCCTTTTTCGTATTTAGTATAAGGTGCATAGTATACTTCCTTTTTACCATCAAAGTTTTGAAATAATTGCTGAGCATGAATGTGGATGTAGTTATCTTTTACATCAGCCCATTTTAGTGCACACAGTTCACCAACTCTTACACCAGTTTCAATAGTAAATAACATAGTATATCCATTGATGTAGTAATCACCGAAGCGTTTTAATCCTGAATCAATACTTCTTCTTACTTCATCTTTGAGCATTTGTATTTCCTCTGAAGAAAAAATCTTTTCTTCAGATTTAGCTTTTGAAGTATCGCATGACTTCATATAAGGTCTGTTTTTACGTAGCTTACAGGATTTTCCACAATAATCTTGTGCATGTATGCATATTCGAAGATTAGATCGAGAATACCTTTAAAACTAAGAAAAGTCTTTTTCTTGGGATGTGTCTCAGTAACTGCTTTTTCTTCAAGAGCTGCATTAAAAGCAAATTCAACTGAAAAATCCAACAATCCATCATCATAATAATTATAAAGCTTGTCCATCAGCTTATCGTAACTAACAGCCTTTATTCTTTTGCCATCAGGCATGATGGTGATATAATACTCCTTTGGGTCGCCATCTGTTGGTGTGTTGTGTTTGATTAAACGTGGCTGACCAACTTATGTTACATGTTTTGATAACACCAGTTGTTCTCGTAACCTTTGTTGTTTTGCGTTCAAAATATTCAATTCATCTCTAGCACCGCTTGCATCAAAAATACCGAGATTCACTTGTGAATTCAAGCTTTCCACATCAGCTTGTAGTTTATACATCATCTTTACGATTTCTATATTTTTAAGCTTTGTATCCATTTATTCCTCCTTGTAAACAAAAAAGGAAGATGATTACTTAAACGGTAAATCATCTTCCATATCAGCTGTTATTGGTATAAAATCTGCCTTTTTGGTACGTACCCAGGCTCTTTGTTTTCCATATTTTTTACACATATGGGTAGAAATACTTCTGTAGTCATCACATTTCTGATTCATGATTTCGCCAATTGCGGTGGATTCCCATGCAGCCATTGGTGCCAATTCACTGTTTCCAAAAGCTTCTACATAAAGCAGCTTTGTACATATATACTCAGGTTGACATTCTTCAATGTAATTAAGGATTGTCCGTTCCATAGGGTCTTCCGGTGTGTATTTGGCTTGTAGCTTGATTAGTTCCTTCTTCAAGTTCTTAGAAAGGGTTAGCTTGTAATCACCACTTTTATATATTTCCATTGCCTCAGCCCACATTTGAGCAAAGTAATATCTAGATGCTGATTCATTATCTAGGAATAGAAGTAATTTTGTGTTCGGTTAAGAAATTGATTATCTCCATGTACTTCTTGGCATTATTGTCTTTTGCTTTTCTATAATATGCCCCATCATTCCTTCTCTCATATTAAGCTGAAAGTGTATCGACAAGAATGTTGGCAGCTGCATTTTTTCATCTAACAGAAAACTACATTAAAGCAATTGAAAAGAATGCCTTTGCGACTCTTAAGGAAGGTATGAATGATGGGAAGATAGTATAACACTGTATCTACCCTATTAATAGTTAAGCTGATTTTTTTTAAAATAAAAGATGGATTTTGCAAAAATGAAAACAATGTCTATAGCCTAATGTCTATCGTTTAGTTTAGCTTTTGATTCTGTGAGAATTCGTTTTATTAACGGGGGCAGCTCAACGCCCATTCTTTCAGCGTTTTCTAGTATAGATATTAATTCGTTAATGGTGAGCCATATTACCACGACAGAGCCTATATATGCACCCTTTGGATATATTAAACCTAATTCATGTCCAAAAGTATATATTAAATAATCAGTACTTATTGCTACTAATATAGTTAAAAAATACCCTATTTTTTTGTAAATACCAAGGATGCTTTTCTTGCTGCTCCAACCATATGCAGGATTGTCTGGATTCTCCAAGGCTTCCTTGCGGGCAGCTAATAAGCCTGAAAAATAATCTATACACATTAATAATATCAATAGAATTATACATATTCCAATTAAGTTCAGTTCATTGATAAAAAAAATAAATACCGTCGAATTTACAGCATTTAATATAGGTGTTTTATTATCCATCTTTCCATACCTCGTTAAAGTAAGACTTTACCTCACGTCTAACTCTGTTAACATATTGTCTTGAAATATTTAAAGCTTCTGATATTTGAATATCAGAATATTGCTGATAAATAATGTAATCAGCTATAGTCTTTTTCTTTCCAGTTAGTGTTTCAATATAAGAATCAACATCTGCTTTTATTACTAGGAAACCGACCGATGATTTTAGATCCTGAATATTTGAAAAATAATCATCATTAGTAACCAATAATTCATTATCATGATATGATTTACTATTTCTGTACAATTCAAGAAATTTCATATGCATTGCGTTGGAAATATATTTTACTATTTGCTTGGATTCATCATATGCCTTTATTTTACATAGTGCTTGCCATAGTGCTAAAATTAACTCTGATTTTATATCATCAAATTCATCTTTATACAAAGCACTTGAGTACTTTATAATGAGAGGATTAAACTCATCTAAAATTTCAAAGAAAACATCTTCATCTCCATTTTTAAATCTATGTACCAATTCATTATAATTCTTCATTATCTTTCCTCCTACAAAATGTAGAAAGAAAAGAATTCAAGATATGTAAACTAATTATCATTCGTTAAATAATTAACAAACGATAAGGATTATAATTCAAATAAATGCTAATCTCATAAAAAATACGGGGAGCGGATATGAATTAGCCATTAATAGTCCAATATCGTGTTATTAAAATCTCTAATCTAGTAATTCATGTTGGGTCTTTAATCTAAATAACATAATGTTGCTATTACAAAGGCCTAGTGTATCAATAGATTAAATGTGCTTTATTTTCTATGATGTCATATTAATATTGCACATTTAACTTTCTACATGTTTCTTATATATGAAAAGAAAAATGCTTATGAATACGACTGTAGAATGAAATTCATAAACATCATAGAATTCGAGCATCAAATACCCATATATTATATAGTGTCGCAAATTATATTTCGTATAAATTTTGTTTACATTTAGAGTATGTTTCTCTTTTTTCTTATTGCGTACGCAAAAAAAGTATTAAGGAGGAATTCATAATGAATTTAAAAAGAGGAGACCGTAGTAACACGGTAAAGTATTTACAGCAAGGACTAAGAATGTTATGCATTAATCCAAATGGTACAGATGGTATCTTTGGAGCGGGGACAGAGACTGCTGTTAAGAAGTTCCAGTCAAAAAATGGATTAGCATCTACAGGAGTTGTTAATGATTCTACATGGAACACAATGAAGAAACAGATTATTCCTATTCAGGAAGCCTTACTTAAGGCCGGCTATAAAATTGGTACAGCAGATGGCGTAGCTGGAGCTAACACTTATAATAGTGTTATAGATTTTCAGAAAAAGAACGGACTTACTCCTGACGGTATGGTTGGAACAAAAACAATGCAGTTACTAAATGCTGCTGGAGAAAAGCAAAGTGTTCTTAAACTCGGATCTAAGAGTGATGATGTTAGAAAAGTCCAGCAGCGACTTATTAGTCTTGGATATTCATGTGGAAATTCTGGTGCAGATGGCGACTTTGGACAGGGCACTTATAATGCAGTGATTGCCTTCCAGAAGAAGAATAGCCTGAATCCTGATGGTCAGGTTGGTCCTAAAACAAGAGAAGTTCTATTTTCTAATTCTGCCATCAAGAATGATACTACTTCTATCCTTAAGCTTGGCTCTAAGGGAGATGAAGTAAAGAAGGTCCAGCAGCGATTAATTGAACTTGGATATTCGTGCGGAAATTCTGGTGCAGATGGCGACTTTGGGGCAGGTACTTATAATGCAGTTAGAAGATTTCAGAATTTAAATGGGCTAACAGTAGATGGAAAAGTTGGCGAGAAAACAATGGCAAAGCTCTTTTCAGATACTGCAATAAAAAATAACACTTCATCAAACGCACCTGTATATCCAAGTATAAGCACTACACCAAGTGATTTGCTAGAATATACTTGTTGTGTAATTGCGGATAATGAAGGTGGTTTTGCGGCAATTAATACAAAACCTTCAGAAATAATTACAATCGGAGCTATCCAATGGTATGGAGAAAGAGCATATTCTCTTTTAGTTGAAATTAGGGATGCTAATACCACAGAATTCGATAAGATAATGGCTAATACCAAGATATTAGAAAAAGTGCAGAATAACGATATTGCATATTTTAAAACTGCTACTTATTCAGATATTAAAGATGATGCTGACAAATTATCAACACTATTAGCTACTGAAACATCTCAGACAATACAGATTAACAAAATGAGAAAAGATGTTTCTGGTTATATATCAAGTGGAAAGGACAAAGGCATTACAGATAATCAAATTCTAATTTATTACGCAGATTGTTATAACCAATCGCCAAAGGGTATTTCACGTATAAGTGCAAAAGTAACCTCATGGTCTAAAATAACACTTGAAGAATTACATAATTATGCTTCAAATGATATTTATACTGATACGGATGGTGAAAAGAAGGGCTTAGGTCTTTATAAAACTAGACGAAACACTACATATAATAAAGCAAAAGCATATAACACTTCTAGTGTTACTGATACTACTTCAATTAAAACACTCTTAGACAAGATGGTTGATATTGCACTCGCAGAAGAAAAGGCTGATCGATTTGAAGGATTACCAGAATCTGACCGCGGAAAAGAAAATTATAATAAATATAATGCATGGTTCCCTAGTAAGCAGGGAAATCCATGGTGTGCTTGTTTTGTATCTTGGTGTGCAAACAAGGCTGGTCTTCTTGCAGGAGAAGCTGGTCAATTAGCATTAATTCCAAGAACAACAGCTGTTCAAGATGTTCTAGATTTTTATGCAGATAATTTTAGATTGGAACCAAGTGGAGGTGAGTATATTCCACAGCGGGGTGATATATTTATTAATAAGAAACTTAATTATTCACACGTCGGCATTGTGACTGGTTATGACCCAGATACTAGAGAATTTTCAACTATCGAAGGCAATACAACTGATGATACTGTGAAGCAACTTAAGCGCCCTATTGATTTTGAGGGCTTATCAGGATTTGGTAGAAATAATCCTTAAAAGGTATATGGAGTCCCTTTTCCAACACAAAAGTATCAAAAAAAGGATGTTGCAAAATTTTGCAGCATCCTTTCTATTTCTTAACATAATGCATTTAAAGATTTATTTTTTCAACAAATTGTTGAGTAGTTCTAAATTTTGTTTTTCTACTTCTGAAAAACAGCTTGTATCGAAATCATCTGAAATAGTAGTTGGAACGTACCAAAGTTGACCGAGAAAATAATTAAGAAGGTCTTCATCCTCAAATAAATAACCATGTCGAGCATATATTTCATTTTTAGCTAGTTTTATAATAAGCTTTGGTACATTATTAAAATCACTATATGTATAAAGCACATTATCTGTATCAAAGAGATATGTATATTGAAATGATATATCTCTAACCTCACAGTCATTTTCCCAATAAGAGACTACATCGTTCCAAAATGAGCAGCTCTGCGAATAGTTGCTTCTTTTTTGAATTTCAATATCCACTTCATCATATGTCCATGTAGAATCATATTTTTTTAAATTTTTATACTCTATTAATTCAGAATTAACGCTCCCGTCATTTGTAAAATTATACTCACCTTGTATTCCATATGATAAAAAAGCATCTCCAGATGATTGATAATCATCAATATTTATAACTATCTTATCTTCTTGAAAAGAAAATGTCATAGTCCCGTGTCCGCCTCTTTCATCATCATCAAAATAATAATCTGCTTGATTATCCACAATATAGGTGTCAAAATTTACACTTGCTTCATGTCCGCTAGGATCATCGGAAACAGTACCTGTAATATGATTCTTATCTGTAATAGATATAGTTAAGCTTGCCGATTGCCTATTAGAATCATGGTATTCTCCTGTATACGAAGTATAATCACCAGTTGTCTCTACAACATTAGTATCTGTTTCATTTTCTTCATGGTCAGTATTGCTTTGTATCTTTTGCGCATTTATACTTTGCATTTTTGTATTAATCTGTGTATTGTCGTTTTTGGGGAATTGTTTAACTAATATTGTGGCAATCAATATTACTGTCAGTTTAGCAATCATCCCCCATATAACTCTTACTAATTTTTTTCGTTTTTTCATAATGATGTCCTCCAATGATGCTAGAAATTCTATAATTATGCAGAGATATTATCACTTCTCATAGATTATAGTCAACCAATTATATATGTGTAATATTTAACAACTACCTTAAACGTATCTATCGGTTTGACTTAGGTGCCCCCTTAGGTGTCCCTTAAGTATTTAGCGGTGCTAAAAGCCCATTTCTATCAGTATTTTAAGATAAGGAATGCAATTCGAGTCCCGTCGAGCGCGTAAGCCCATACGGGCCTCGAAGATTCGAGGTCTCGCCTACCGGCTCGTATTCTTAACCTTTTTCTTACTGATTCCAAGAACTGCCCATCTGAAGAATGGAATCCTACTGATAATGGCATAAAGTCCATATCCAAATAAGAATCCTGCTACTAAACTAAGTAGGTAGCAAAGAGGCGCCGGAAGGAGTGCATTCTTTGCGAAAACAAGTGCAACTGTGGATATTCCAAGATAATGGAATACATATAACCCAAAGCTATGACTACTCATCCACTTTGTGAAATCATTACTGAAGTCTCCGTATCTTGCCATACCGGAGAGCATCGCCAGGGAACCAAAGTATGCGCATGCCACGTATAGTGGGCCTCTATTAACCGGCTTATCGGCATAATTTGTTCCACCAAGGATAACAAAATTAACTACTGCAAATGTAATGCAGAGTGCTACTCCGATTACTATAAATACTACTGCGTATTTCTTTAATTTATCCATTACTTCTTCATTAGAAAATACATAATAACCCATAATAAAGAATACAAAATAGAAAGCAAATCTATAAACTTGAACGATTGGTGTATTAAGTATCTGTGCAGCTCCCCAGATTGGGAAGAAGAAAAGAACCATCAGCCATATCTGTGTCTTTGAGCAGACCTCGATAAGCTTTCCTTTTTCTATCTTTCTCATAAGTACAAGCACCACACTATATATCCAAAGTAGATGAACAAACCAGAGTACTCCACTTCCTGACGCAACCATAATCAGATAGATAACAAACTTTGGAACTCCTATGGCTGCAAGCTCTTTTGTTCCATCTGCCAGATGCATACTTACATATCCCTGAATGAACTGGAATACGAATAGTCCTATTGTAGAAGGAACAAGGAGCTTAGTAGTTCTACTTTTTATGAATTCCTTATTTGTATGCTTCTCCAGATATAGTCTTGAACTTATACCAGCCACAATGAAGAGCACCGGCATAAACCATGGATATACCAGATACTGGAAGATATCGTAAGGCTGAGTTGATAATTTTGTAATCTGACCAACTCCTCCTAACACACCCTCAGCATTGTACATATAAAATACATGGTATAAAACAACGATTACAACCGTAATCCAGCGGATATTATCCAAATAATCCTTTCTAAATGTTTTTTTATCGTTATTCATATATTTCCACCTTGTAATAAAAATATAACATTCGCAACTATTGTTAACATTATTATATCTACCTTGTTTTCAGTAATCCACTAACCAAAGCATACATTTTGTACAATTCTTGTTACATTTAGTTGCAAAGAAAAACAATTCTTAAGACAAAAATTGGAAGCTTAATAGAATCTTAGAATTCTTTTTTCAACAATTCCACATAAATATCAGTTATACTAAATACAATTAAATAAAAAATTTAAGGGAGGTTTTTTATGAATAACGAAAGTATTGGGGTTAATAAGAAGATTGGGGTTGGTCTATTTTTACAGGTACTGCTTTTAGTAGTTGCACTGGTTTTGACAATCGTAGCCATTGTTAAATCAAGAGACGTAAACAGGTTGATTATTTATATTGGTCAAGCTGTTACCTGCGCACTATTTATTTTCTATTTCGTCTGTCATCTGAAGAAGAGCACCACCAAGCACTTCAAGTGGACTATCTATTCCTACGCTGTATTAGAGGCTTTGAGAGCTTCTCTTTTACATACTGAAAATGTTCCAGCTGTTGCGGGATATTTGGCAAGATTTATCCTTATAGCTGCGACCTGTACATGCATTCTTTTTGCTGACCGCTGCGATGAGCCAAGCAGCATAAAAATGGCCTATGGAATTCTCGCATCAGAGATTATCGTATATGCGATATTCTTAATTGCATTCCCAGGTGTCCTATATGGTAATTTCAATAGATTTTTACCATTTGTAGGAGTCCTTATTGCAGGTTCACTGATTCTATTTCAAAAAGCTAGAATCAAGCAGATGAACTCTTAGAATTACAACAAAAGCATATACACAAAAATCCAAGGTCATTTAGACCTTGGATTTTTATTTCTGTTATCGCTTTAACTATTATGCAATCCCCAAAAACTAATAATTTTCAACTCGCAATTGGTATCATCCACATATACATCTGCGAACCAGATATTTCCATTATCCAGCATAGCACCTTGGTAATTAGCCCATAAGTCTTCCAAAGACCACTCCTCTAGAGAATCATAGTAGCTCTGGTCAAATCCTACATTTGTAGCATACTCAATAAAATCCTCCTTATTCTCACAAAGAGTCCCATCTTCTTTTGAACCAATGGGATAAGCAATCATATCTCCGATAGTGTCCCAGTCCTCGTCAAGAGCTGCATCCTTTATTTCTTTGGCATATTCTTCTACGGCTTCTGAGCCCTTACTAGTGAACACTTCATAGTCAACTTCTTCAGGCTGATTATCCTCAGACTCAACCTCTTCATTTAGGTTTTCTATTATCGCACCTTCATCAACTGTCTCCTCTACAGCTACAGGAGCTGTTTCTTCAACAGTATCGCCCTTCTGATTCCCGCAAGCTATAAATGCCATGGATACAGAACCTATTAAACACATAGTAATAAATCTATTTTTCATAACTCATTACCTCCTTTCTTTGTATCTAAACACTCTAACATATTTTGAAAATTATTTCAAAATTGTTACATTTTAAAATCCTATAAAAATAGCCCCCGTAAGCAAATTACACATCCACTTATGAGGGCCAATTTATCAATTATATAATTCAATTACTAAGCTAAATTTAAGCCTTTATCTTTATTTACCTCGACAGAAGCATCTGTAGATACTTCTGTTGAAGCACTACGTACGCTTGTCTTTACTGTATTGTCTGCCGACACAGCTTCGCTATTAGCACCAGCCCTAGCAGGTCTTGTAGGTGACTCAACAGCCTTTACAGCGTTAGTCTTTGTTGCAGCTTCTCGAGCTTCTCTAGCTTCTTTTATTTCTCTTGCAGCTTTAACTGCTCTTGGTTCTTTGTGCTCTCTTGTGCTATCAACCTGAGACTCTTTTGACTCTCTAATTTCTCTAGCAGCCTGCACTGCTCTAGGCTCTTTTTTCACCTTTTCCTCACTGACAGCCTGTTCCTTACTACTTTCTTTTTTATCCTTGTTATATTTATCAAGAGCCGCTGCTGTATTTTGTACACTAACAAGCAATTCTCTTGCTTCGTTAGAAAGATTCTTATTGTCATTAGAAAGCTCTGCTGCCTGTGTAGCTGCTGCAGTAACCTCTTCTGTTATAGCAGAAAGCTGCGAAATGTTTTCAACGATCTTGTTGTTAGAAACAGCAAGATTCTCGATCATCTTTTCAACGCCCTCTATATTAGCTGTAAGATTGTTTACATCCTCATTCAAATGAATGAAGCTTGCAGCCGAACGTTCAATCAACTCACCCTGTAATTCAGATGCAGCGCATGCCTGAAGTACAGCTGACTCAGCCTGCTGAGCGTTATTGCCAAACTCATCAATCATACGAGTAATATCTTCAGTAGCATTTTTTGTCTTCTCAGCAAGATCTCGAATTTCGTTGGCAACAACAGCAAATCCCTTACCATATTCGCCTGCGCGAGCAGCCTCAATAGAAGCATTAAGGGCAAGCAAATTAGTTCTGGTACTGATATCCAAAATAACCTCAGTGATGGACTTCATCTCATCACCCTTTTTAACAAGCACTGTCATAGCATCACCAAGATTGCTATTAATCTGACCGATAGTCTCAGATTTCTCCTTGAGCTCTTTCATCATCTCATAGTTCTCGTTGTTGATGTTGCTAGCCTCGCTTGCCACAGCAACCATCTCCTCAGAACGAGCAACAGTCTCTTCGATAAGGTCCTGAATATTCTGAGTCATAATTGTCTGCTCCTGAATGTGCTCAGCATTTGAAAGGGTACTGTTTGAAATATCATCCATAGCACCACTAACAGTAGCAGTTGTAACATCAAGCTTGTTCATATTATCCATTGCCTGGCTAACACCTTCATTAACCCTTGATGCCACATCTATCACTTCAGACATCATATCTGATTGTTTCTTAGCCTGATATTGCATGAGACCTACCACATCTCTTTCAAAGGTCTCAAACATATTCTCTATGCAAACACAAAGGACAACAGCTGCAAAAGAACAACCTATTGCTGCAGCATTATCTATTGCCTCATCTGAAGTATACATTGCTGGCTCCATAAAATGCATAGCATAGGTTCCAAGCTCTACCAATGCCAATACAATTGCAGAAATTCTAATAAATTTCTTATCATAATATAGGATAAATGGAACCATTGGCACCACCATGGCAAATCGCACATAATAGCTGATAAAACCATAAGTACTGAGGATACCAATCACAGCCAAAAATGCAAGTGATACCCACCTAATAGCCACTGAATCCTGTTTCTTCACATAAATAATAGAAAGTGTTAAAAGAGTAGCCACCTCTAATCCGCATATTGTGAGCAAATAGCCTAGCGATCTAAATTCTCTTAAATAAGCTATAACTACAACTGTTGTAAGCAAGGTAAAATATACCGCAAATGTAAGAATCATTAGACGATTGATTCGCTTTACCTGCTCACTTCTTTCCGCATAATGAAATTTTTCTCCCATTATTATTCCCTCCATAAACGTTGTCCAACACGTTATTTATCGGTAATTATAGCAAATATTATAGACCCTTTGCTAAAAATGACAAAAATTATACAACTTGTCCAATCGGACACAGTTTTTTCACTATATAACTACCAAAAATAGAGTTTTACTTTGCAAAAAAAAGGCTCCAGTAGAATAATCTACTGAAGCAATAAGTGAAAAAAAAATTATGAATATAGCTTCTTTACGTTGCTCTCGATAATATTTGTCGCCTTGATTGTGAACTCTCCATTTAAGAAGTTCTCAAGCTGACCGTAAGTATTGATAGCCTTACCATTGACAAGAATAATGAATGGCTTCTGTCCATCTGAATTAAGTGTCATTCTGTAATCAACTCTATCAAGCGCGTACTCAATACTCATCTCATATGAATCAAAATATGCTCGACTATTACCAAGAGTATGGTCTGATGTAATCCAATACTCCTCAACCAAATTAACCTTTGGGTCGATCATGCTCATCTTAACAAACTTATCGCCGCTGTCGGCACGTAATAATTTGTATTCTTTATTAAGTGTTGTAAGTTCCATTTTTCACCTCTCGAAACTGTGCAAAACCAATAATATCCACAAAACAATAGCACTTTATCACGATTTTCGTTATATGTCAACACTAATTTTCAATAGAATTTGCCATTATAACGCACTTCTTGCCAAAAATGTTCCAATATAAACTTCAATAATTTGAACTATCTATTAATACACACTAATAGAATCATTTTTTTATCAATCTATTCATTTTGTCAGATTTTTATTGTAAAATATATACACATCAATTGAATGCTTTTGATTTTTTATAACAATAGGGGTAAGGAGAGGGGCACAAATGAAAGACAGAAAAGAGAAAAAAGCAAAGGTTAGTCTGAATATTTTAATTCTAATAATCGCAATTCCACTTATTGCAGCACTAATCATCTGCAACGTATTTAATGCATTCAACACCTACAGAATCAAGAAAACTACAGAAGAGACCTACTACAACATGCTTTATGGCATCAGTTCTAATCTGATAAAGGCAGAGCGTGATTTTACACAAGCTCAGCTTCTTGGAACACAGAAACTTGCCTATAAAGAATTCGTTGTTCAATCAGTTTTAGAGGCAATGGATGCCGATTGGCAGACAATGGTTGACAACATAGATTCGGAACTTGATCAGGCAATCACAATGGCCAAGACCAACGATACACTTTGGTCAAAGCTTACCACTGAAGATGGCATCAACTTTGCCACAGCTTACGATAACTTCACTACATCCTATGCCAAATGGAAAGATGATTACGCAAAAACTACTTCTGCTGCTACTGCTGAGCCATGGACACAGAGCTATACAGCCAGCCGAAATCAGCTTATTATCATGGATTCTATTGTAACAACATGGGCGCAAAATGAAAACCGCGCCACTGACGCTAAAATCCAAAATACGATTTTAATTTCTTCTATAGTATTTGCAGCTATTGCTGTTATTCTCTTCATATTTACTATTATCATTCTTATGAATATTTCAAGAAATATGAAGGGTATTAGAAATGCAGTTCGCCGTATTTCTGAAGGTGATTTTGTCACAAAAATTAAACCAAGGACAATTATCACTGACTTTGCCGAAATAGGTTTTTCTCTTGAATCAATGAGACATGATTTGAGAAATGCTTTAGTAAGAGTCATTGATTACGCTACAAGCGTTAATAATAAAGCTGAGGAAACAAAGGACAATATCGCCGCTTCTCAGCACACAACAAACGACATCAGTTCAGCAGTTTATGACATTGCCGAAGGTGCAACAGCTATGGCTCAGGATGTTTCTCAGACATCTACTATCACAGCTAGCATCGGTGATTCTGTAGAAAATGTTTTATATTCTGCAAATGGCAACTTAGATAAGGGTCAGCAGGTATTTGACGAATCTACTAGAATCAAAGAAAAATTAGAGCAGATTAAGATTCAAGATCAAAAGACTGATGCCATTGCATCACAGGTTGCAAGTTCCGTTGGTGAAACAGCAAATGTTGTCGCTCAAATCACAGAAGCAGCCGAAGGTATCATCAATATTTCAAGTCAGACAAACTTACTTGCACTAAATGCTTCTATAGAGGCTGCCAGAGCAGGCGAAGCAGGCAAGGGATTTGCCGTTGTTGCTGACAATATTAAAAACCTGGCAGAGGAAACCAACAACCTTGCTGGGGAAATCACAGGTATGCTTGCTACTATCACTCATTACTCTGACACAAACAAAAAACTGGCAGAGGATATCAAGGAGGCAACTTCAAATGAAGCTGTAGCTCTTTCAGATATGAGTGAGACATTTGATGAAATGATAAAACTTCTTCATGAGACTGAAGTTGGAAATAAGCAGATTGTTGAGCTTGTTAAATCAGTTAACTTAGATAAGAACAGCATATTAAGCTCCGTTGATTCTCTTTCAAGCATTTCTCAGGAAAATGCTGCATCAACACAAGAGACAAGCGCCAGCTTAACCCAGCTTGATAGCAACATGGAAGCTGTAGTAACTCAAGCTGAGGAGCTTCAAAATATTGCTGAACAGCTCACTGAAAATATCCGCTTCTTCCAGGTTGAACTGCCTAATAACGAATAATCTACATTTATATATTCACTGGCATATGTAGCTTATCGTTTAGGAATAAAGAACTATGGGGTCTAATAATTTATTAGGAGGTTGAGTATGAAATTTTTTGTATGCAATGTTTGTGGAAACTTTGTAGAGATGGTCAAGGAATCCGGTGCACCTATGACCTGCTGTGGTCAAAAGATGACAGAGCTTGTGCCTGGTACATCTGATGGTGCTGTAGAAAAGCATGTGCCAGTTTATACAGTTGATGGCAACAAAGTTACTGTCACTGTAGGCTCAGTTGAGCACCCTATGGCTCCAGAGCATTTCATCGAGTGGATTGCTATTGAGACCAAGAAAGGTTGCCAGCGCAATGTATTACAGCCAGGCGAGAAGCCATGCACAGAGTTTTTCCTTGCTGAGGGTGATTCAGTTGTAGGCGTATATGCATACTGCAATTTACACGGACTTTGGAAAGCATAATATTGTAAACCAAAAAGAAGTGGCCACTTCAAAAGTGCCACTTCTTTTTTTGTTATACTTTTCCATTATTTACAGATTTATTCCACAGCAATCCAACAGGTGCTGTAAGGAAAATAGCCTTCAGCACATTGTCGGCTATCATACAACACCAAACGCCTATCAGGCCCATTCCAAAGAAATGAATACCTACATAAGTTGATAAAATGCGTACCAGCCACATACCAACAGTCTCAATTATAAATGGATATTTTGTGCGTCCCAATCCATAATAGATGCCCTCGGAAATTATATATAAGCCAAAGAAAGGCTCGTTGAAAGCTACCATCTTGAGGACCTTGGTTCCAAGCGCAATTACATCTGCATCCTTTGTAAAGAAGGACATAAGAGGCTCAGCAAATATAAACAAAAGCACTCCACTAAGTGTCATAACAGCCAATGTGCTTATCACACTGCTGGTACAAACCTTGCGGTATTTTTCGTGATTCTGCTCGCCAAATGATATTCCTACCATAGTGGTGGCAGCTGACTTAAATCCATAACCGCCAATATAAAACAGTTCCTCTGCCCCAACAGCTATACTATGGGCTGCAAATATAATAGTTCCCATGTGAGATACAAGACCCGCAAAAACCACATATCCAGATGTGGACGCTATATTTATAAGAAGTACAGGCAGAGATAGATTCCACATTTTCCTAGTGACCTCTCTATCTGTATTTAACAAATGACCTCTAAAACGTAAATACGGATTCCTAAAGAATACAATTAGAGTAAATACTCCACCTAGAATTGCAGAAATACATGTAGCGTATGCTGCACCATCTACTCCCCATCCAAATATATAAATAAATATATAGTCAAGCACCAAGTTGATTCCATTTATTATGATGCTGATAAACATAGGCGTTTTTGTATCTTTTGTAGCTCTGATAGCCGACGCCAAAATATACTGGATTGATTTAAAAATAATTGGCACTGATATCCAGAAGAAATATCTAGTAGCCGCAGGGCGAATAGCCTCTTCCGCTCCCATCCATGTAGCAACAAATGGGCTCAGCGCAAGACATATAACCTCAAGTACTACACCGACACCAATAGCAAATAAAAGACTCTGCTTTGCCACATCCTTTATCTGATGCTCTTCACCTGCACCTATTGCCTGAGCAATAAGTGTCATAGCTGCCACACCAAAAGCATATGGCATACTTCCAATCAACCATGTAATGGTGGTAGATGTAGATACAGCAGCTGTGGCATCAGCGCCAAGTCTTCCAACCATAGCAGTATCTACATACTGCATAAGAACAGATAAAATCTGTTCTAGCATAGTAGGAAGTGCCACAGTTACCACTGCCCAAAATATATTTTCACCAGTCTTTGTCTTTATCATCAAGATTCTCTTTTCCTAATCCATTTGCCCAAACCATGGATTCGATAGCCCTGGCAACACGTATTGCATCTATAGCTTCCATGGCTCTTTTATAATCAGCTTCCTGCTTTTTTATCTTTGCAGAAAAATCCTTTTGTTTTTGTTCAAATTCTTCAGCTTTTCTGCTTTTGGCCTTCTGGGCCTTCTTTTGAAAAGCTGCGTAATCAGCATTGCTGGCGGTACGCCCGTACTTTGTAGATGACTTCGCCCCTCCCACTACTTTCGTGTGAGTCAAGGCCTTGCCCTTGTGCTCTGACATCAAAAATTGGTATGCCTCAGTTATTCTATTATAAATAGTAGCATCGTGATTGCCTGTAGCATCTGGATGACACCTTTTAACCAAATCCTTGTATGCTGCTTTTATCTGAGTAATCGTCGCTCCATCGCTAAGTCCTAGAGCTAAACACGCCTCATGCCTGGTCCTTATCATTTAAAACCTCTCCAATAAAATACAATGACCCCATAACAATTATCGGATTATCCTGTGCAGATGCCCTATTGATAGCATCCTTGTAATCCTTGCAGGCAGTAGCCTCCATACCTATCCCTTTCAAGTCATCTGCCAACGTCTCTGCTTGCAATGCTCTAGAGTAATCGATTGTTACAGTAAAAATACGCTCTGCTATAGGCGAAATTATTTGCGCCATCTCAACGTAATCTTTATCTGCCATTACTGCCATTATAAATGAAAATTTAATATTTGGAAATTCTCCCACTAGACTGTCTACTAGAGCCCTTACACCAGAAGGATTGTGGGCGCCATCAATCAAAATAAATGGATTCTCACTAATGATATCCATCCTGCCTGGCCATCTGGCATTTGCAAGACCAGTGGCAATCGTCTGATTATCCACAGGAAGTGATAGACACCTTATTGTTTCTATTGCAACTGCTGCATTCTTTCTCTGGTATCCACCAAATAGTCCTAATTTTACATCTTTATCCACAGTACCAGCTCGATGAAGTATACAACCCAGTTCCTGAGCACGAACCTCTATGACTGCAACTGCCTCATCATCCATCTGGCCAATAACCACAGGCACGCCAGGCTTAATGATTCCTGCCTTTTCTCCTGCTATCTCAGCAAGTGTATTTCCAAGATACTGAGTATGCTCCAGACCAATAGATGTGATGACGCTCACATCTGGAAGCTGACTAAGTCCATTGGTAGAGTCCTTGGTACCCCCAAGTCCTGTCTCAAGAACAACATAATCAACCTGCTGTTCTTTAAAATAAATTATGGCCATAGCAAGCCAATAATCAAACATGGTAGGCTCAAGCTTAAGCTCCATTCCAAGAAGTGATTCACCAATCCGCCTTACCTCTTCTCTTGGAATCTGGACACCATCAACCTGAATACGCTCTGTATAGTCTATTAAATGAGGAGATGTAAAAAGTCCCACCTTAAATGATTTTTCAGACGCAAAAGAAGCAGCCTGCAAGATACTACTCACAAAAGCTGCCACTGATCCCTTGCCATTGGTACCAGCAATGTGGATGAAATGCATCCCCCTATCAGGATGGTCCAAAGCAGTCATAAACTCTCTGGTAACATCCCTTCCACATGCCTTACCAAATCGGCGTTTATTATCAATTGTATTAACTACCTGTTCGTATGTCATCACTCGTAACTAGACGACCAAAATAACTCCACCATCGCTAGCATACATAGTGCTGACACCTCTCATATTTACAACTAAGATGTCTTTGAATTTGGCCATCGACTCCATTTTTTTCTTTAATGATAGAGCACGCTCTGGACAGTTGCAATGAGAAATTGCAAGAATCTTCTCTTCACAATTAGTAGTAACATCCATTACGCACTTTGTCATCTTATCAATTGCATTGTTCATGCCGCGGCCCTTTGAAAGCTGCTGGATATATCCATTATCTGTAGAACCCATAACTGGCTTGATATTTAATGTATCAGCAAGTACTGCCTTAAGTCCAGATAAACGTCCAGACTTTCTGAAAGTCTCAAGGGTTTCAAGCACGAAGAAAGTATGCTGCTCTGCAATATATTTATCAACTGCAGCTATAACCTCTTCAAAAGACATGCCTGCATTCTCACACTCTGCAATTTTAAGAGCAATAAGAGTCTCTCCAATAGAAGCAGATTTTGAATTGAAAATGTGGATGTTCTTTGACTCATCCTCTTCCTCAAATAAGTCCCTACCAAGGCATGCACTGTTGTATGAACCTGAAAGCTCTGCTGAAAGTGTTACAACATAAATATTATCAGCATCGCACTCCATCTCCTCCATAAATGCATTAGGTGATGGACAGGCAGATTTAGGAGCATTAGGGCTCTTAGCCACCTTATCTATAAAATAAGCCTGATCAAAAGTCTCATCATCTATAATATGCTCACCATCAATCTCGAGGGTCAAAGGCACATTTACAAAATGTCCGTCTTTCTTCATTTCCTCTGTGAGCTCGCCACAACTGTCTACAATAATTTTATACATAGTATTCCTCCGGATTTCTTAACAGGTATATCTTACCACCAAAAGAATACCACGTAAATAGTTTTTATTAATCCATCACGTAGTTTTCAAAACCACATCTGTATATTATCTATTTTTCTTACTCTTTCCACTGAATTGTCAGTACATTAGCGTCCTCATCCAAAAGATAATATATAGAACTAATCTCTGGGACATATTCTGAAATATGCTTTTCCTCAAAGAAATACTCAATCACTCGGTTATACAAATCAGAACTGCTAAACTTTAAGGAATATTCGTTATCACCTGCCCTATATGACTCAGCAAGTCTAGTACCAATAGAGTCTGTTCCAAACCAATCGTAGTAAAGTCCCTGGTGAACATAATAATTGTCTGCATTTGACAAACACTCAGGAATCTCAAAGCTACTGTTAATTACATGATTCTGGCTTATCTCCTCGGAAGTCATAGCCATGTATGCATAGTTCACTCTCTTTGCAGTATCCTGATTTTGGTTCAAATATTTGCTATTGCCCCAGGTCACATCCATGAAGTAGTATGCACCATCCAGATACACAAGATTCCATGCATGATTCTCATTATTAGCAGTGCCGCTGATTATTGTACTTCTGATGCCAAGCTGATCTAACAGATACCATGCTGCATCAGCATATCCCTGACAAACAGTCTCGTTATACAAAAATACACTGAGAATATTTTGGTTTTCCTTGCTATCTTCTTTGTAATCAACCTTTTCAATTAAAGTCTCAAATACGTAAAGCGCCTTGTCAAAATCACTTGCATCTGTGCTGATTCCAGACAGCCACTGTGATACAGCCTCATCCACACTATTCTGATATGCCTTCTTTTGCTGCTCAGTCATGGTGTATCTTGGCAAAAATTCTAGGCTTTCAACCTTTTCCCCGGTAGTATATGAATTGTACTGATAACCATTAACCCAAAAAAGGTTACCATAGTCTGCCATCATAGCTTCATATGCAGTAGCAAGCACATCTTCATCCGTAGTAGTAAGCACCACGCTTTTATTGTAATTAATTATGCAGTTGTAAATTTGATCATAAGTCTTCTGTGCAACTTCAGAAATATGTTGATATGCATATCTATCATAAGATACGCTAGGCACTGTAATTGGTTCTGGAAGATTATATTCAACCGTCTGGTTATTATTTATTTTCTTATCTAATAGTGCTTTTCCACCTATGAGTAATCCCGCAATTATCATAAAAGTGGATAGAGTTCTAAGCAGAACTAGTATAAATCTCTTCAATAACTCACCTCGCTATAAGTAAAAAAAGTGGCAGCGTTATCTCTAACGCTGCCTCTCCCCCTTAATCATTCTTTGTATTGCCTAAAGCTTGTTTTTCATAACATAACCAAAGGTATCCCAAAACATATGATTAATGAAAACTTGATTAACGTACAACAGTTACGTTAACAGCCTGTGGTCCCTTTGCCCCATCAGTTACTTCATACTCAACTGTAGCACCCTCTTCAAGAGTCTTGAAACCCTCTGAGTTGATGCCGCTGAAGTGAACGAATACATCGTTGCCAGCTTCATCTGAGATAAATCCGTAGCCCTTTGAATTGTTGAACCACTTAACTGTACCTTTGCTCATGCTAAAGTACCTCCAATATATTACTTGCCGAGCTTTGCTCGACTAAAATTAGTTTAACAGAACACTTTTTCAAAGTAAAGAAAATGTCCGAATATTTTGAACAAATTTCAAATTTCGTTACTTATTACATATTGGAGTTTGGTCACTTGGTAAAAATCACTTTACTGAGCAGCCGCTTTTTCGGGCAAAATGCCAGTCGTTCTAACTAATATCTTTGGACCACCCTTTTTCTCTATGTAGTCCTCTGTAATTATTACTTGTCCAATATTATCATCCTTAGGAATCTCATACATGATATCTAGCATGAACTCCTCAATGATTGAACGAAGTCCTCTCGCTCCCAGTTTCTTATCAAGTGCCTTTCGAGCAATAGCATGAAGGGCGCCATCATCAAATTCAAGCTTTACCTCGTCTAGTTCAAGCAGCTTTTGATATTGCTTTATAATCGCATTCTTTGGCTCTCTTAAAATACGAACCAACATATCCTCATCCAGCATCTCTGTTGCAAAGACAATAGGAAGACGTCCGATAAACTCTGGAATCATACCGAACTCTCTCAAGTCCTCTACAGTAACCTTTTGAAGAATGTTCTTATCCTCATCGTATTTATCCTTGAGATCTGCCATAAATCCCATTGAAGAATGCTTATTCAATCTAGCCTTTATAATCTCATCCATAGCAGGGAATGCACCGCCACAGATAAAGAGAATATTTCTAGTATTTATTGTGGTAGTAGGTACCATTGCATTTTTGCTAGACGCTCCAATTGGTACTTCCACATCTGCTCCCTCTAAGAGTTTTAACATACCCTGTTGAACAGATTCACCACTTACATCACGCTGATTTGTATTTTTCTTTTTAGCAAGCTTATCAATCTCATCGATGAAAATGATACCCTGCTGACACCTCTCCACATCATTGCCTGATGCAGCTAAAAGCTTGCTGACAACTGATTCAATATCGTCACCAATATAGCCTGCCTCTGTAAGAGATGTGGCATCAGTGATAGCAAGAGGTACATCAAGAAGTCTTGCTAATGTACGAACTAAATATGTCTTTCCGGAACCTGTAGGTCCAAGCATAAGCATATTTGATTTCTCAATTTCAATATCATCCATTGTGCCAGTAGCTACACGCTTGTAGTGATTGTAAACAGCTACAGACATAACCTTTTTAGCATAATCCTGTCCCACAACATATTCATCAAGCATGGCCTTAATCTTGTGAGGTGGAATGATATTATTGATATCAATTGCAGGAGCCGGTCTATCCTCTTTTTCCTTGGCCTCTCCATATCCATGTGCATTTTTAATTTTAGGTCCTTCACCAAAGAGAGAACCGAGATTTAAGAAGCTGATATTTGGCATCTTATTCATGTCCATATTGTTCTTTGAATTATCGCCGCCACCAAATCCAAAGCTTCCCATTGTATCAAAGGTACGCTGCATACAATCCTTGCAAATGCTCATACCTGGCGCCATCTTAATAAGTGGGCCTGTGATAGTATCTGGTCTATGACACATGTAGCAAAACTCAATAGGCTTATCATCCTTTTTATCATTACTGCCATTCTTGTCATCCTCGTGGCCAGTTACTTCTTCTATAATTTCATCTGAAATATCTACTGTATTTTCGTCTGGGTCAAACTCTCTAAAATCCTGATTTGACATAAATAACTCCTAACTAACTACTTACTATAAATAACCATCTTGTCCTTATGCTGAGCAACAATGTCATCAATTGCCTTGATTTTACCCTTAACAGCATATTCAATCTGCTTAATCTCCTGTGTAAGAGGATTAATCTCTTTGAAAATCGCCTCCATATGTGGCTTCATCTGCTCAGGTGTATATTCATCATCGAACTCAAGTACAATCAAATGACGTACTACTTTTGTAGCTTCCTCAACCTTTGTAAGGAAACCAATTGATAAAATATCCTCATGGCCTGTTCCATATTCAACAAGCTTCTGGCGGATAGCGGTAATCTCCTCTGTCTCCTTTGGAAGACCAAGAAGAATCTTCTGACCTGCCTTCTGCTTCTCCTCATGAATCATCTCACCTTGATTTTCTCCAAACTCATGCTTATATCCAGGGGTATTTGTGATTGTATCAAGGTATGGAATTGGAAGTGTACAAGGTACCTTATTAAATGGATTGATAGCGATACCTGCATATACATCTCCACGCTTAAGCATGCCATAAAGCTGCTGGAAACTAAGTATCTGTGTGTGGACTTTTTGACCATCCTTAGTAAGTCCCTCCCATCTGCGAAGAGACTCCCAATCTGTAAATAATGGAAGCACCATGCTGTCCTTGCCCTCAGGTGTACCTGTAAGCTTAACGCTAGACTTAAGCATATAAAATGCAACCTTAGTGTTCTTATCTATCTGAGCTATTCCCTTATCATTAAGCTTTGGCTCAACGTCAAGCTTGATAGGTGTAATAAAATGAGCATGGCTAACCCAATAAGATAATACTGCATGGTAATTATTGTCTTTGCCATATGAGGCCATACCTGTAATGACACCCGATAATGCCGCATTTTCTACAAGTGTCTTAACACCTGCATCAGCCTCAGGTCCTACGTTAGTAAGTACTGCAAACTTTTTAATCGCAACATCCGAATCAAGTTCAAGCTGAAGGGAAACAGTAGTATCTTCTGCCTCATCCACAATAGCTGTTCTATTATCTAGCTTAGCTTCGATAGCAATGATTTTGGTACTAACAGGCTGCACTCCTGGTTGATAAATAAACACCTTATCAGCCTTTGTAATCTTACCATTCAGTGTACCAATAACAACTCGCCCCTCACCATCTAGCATAGTAGTGACATTTTCTACTAATACAGAAAAGCGTTCTGTACTATCCTCATCAGTAATCTCTGTATTTTCTAATGTAAGCTTCTCCTCTGACTTTTCAGCTGGATGCTCCTTTTTTTTCTTGTCAAATAAACCCATAACAAAAACTCTCCTTAATTTAGTAATCTTTAACATTATAGTCTATCTTGGGGTAAAAAAAAACACCATCCAGCCCGAAATGGGCCGGATGGCAAAGATTTAATAATTATTAAATTTATTTAATTTTTAGCTAAACCTAGAAAGTATATGTTGTATCGTAGTATCTATCATAGTAGCTAAGTGAGTCCTTAAGATCCTCTACTGATTCATAGATGCTGTATGAAGGTCCTTCATCATACTCATAAGAACATGTTGCCTTATCAGCACTAATAACTACTTTGTAATACTGATTGTATACATATGCGTCAACAGTCTTGCTGCCATTAGAAACTGTAAGTTTGAAAGCGAAGAAAGTCTCAGCATAGCCGTCATCATCTGCTACCATGGCACCAATATACTCAACGTTCTCTAATGTATACTTATCGCCAACGCTATCTTCAAAATCCTCTTTGATATTCTCTGTAGCTTCGCTAATCATATCAGCTGCATTAGTCTCGTTGATTTCATTAGCATCTTTTACATATGAACCAAGTCCCTCTACAGTGTATTTCTTCTCTGTAGCTGTTGGGATGCATCCATAATTCTCAGCACAGTACTCAAGGAGATCGTCCTCTTCATAGTATGGTCCAAATGTAAGAGTAATCTCATCGCCTTCCTCAAGGTAATAATCCTCGTCAAATGAGAATGTAACATCATCATATACATCTCTATCATTTACGATTTCGTATTCAACTTCACCGTTTCCTGATACACCAGTATATTTAATTTCGATATCTTCAAATGGATCAAATGTATCACATTCCTCAAGTCCATCGACTGTAAACTTCTGAGTCTCAGCCTTGATGATTACGCCATACTTCTTCTTAATCTTCTCAGCCTTAACCTTGTATTCAACCTTTACTTCATCGCCGTTTGAAAGCTTTGAGCTCTTGTCAATCTCATATGAGAACCATGGACCAATTTCGCTCTCCATGTACTCAGCCTCTGTGAAGTAAGATGTGAAATAGTCTTCCTTCTCGTATCTTGACTTATCCTTGAAGCTAGCCTTCTCGTATACTACCTCCCAGAACTCCTCATCAAGCTCTACTGTTGCCTTACCAACAGTATCGTAACCTTCAAATTCAACAGTAAGATAATCTGCTACATTAACTGTATGTCTCTTCTCATTTATAAACTTAAATAAGAAGCAAGCTCCAACGATAAGAGCAACAAGTACAATACCGCCAACAATATATCCCCATGTAGGAATCTTCTTAAAGAAGCTTGGCTTCTTTGGAGCTGCAACCTGTGGCTGTGGAGTAACTACTGGCTGTGGAGCAACTGCAGGCTGTGGAGCCACCTCTGGTGTAGCCTCTGCAGATACCTCAGAAGCAACTTCCGAAACTACCTCTGAAGCAGCAGGCTCCTCTGGTGTAAACTCTGGTGCAACCTCAGGAACATCCTGCTTAGCACCACAATTAGTACAGAACAATGTACCGTCTTCTAACTTTGTACCACAATTTTCACAAAACATTTTAACTACCTCTCTAAACCGGATTAATAACCAAACATACTACCGAAAGAGCCATAAATCATATCTTCAACAAGTGACATAACTGCAGCTGAAGCAATCTTGCCAGCGATAAGTGCAGCTACTACTGTAACAATACCAACTGTAATAAGATATACAATAGCGCCCTTGTTCTCTGAGCCTGTATGCATTACATGGAATACATATGCTGTATGAACAGCACCAATAACAACCCAAACTACAACAAGTGCGATTGCAAATGAATAGCCCTTAAGTCCAAACACAATACTAATAAGAACTGTAAATAAGCTAGATGTAAGTGTTGTGTAACTGAAAGCTGAAAGTGTATTTAAGAAACCACCCTCAACAGTCTTTGTCAAAAATGAAACAACTGCAAGGACAAGCTTAATTCCAAGAACTAATAAAGTAATCTCAAGAGCTAAAACAAAATCCTTAAAGCATAAGCTGAAGCAAAGAAGTGAAAGCACAATGAAAATGCCGCCAAAGATAAACTGAGCTGCATGTGTTGTAGCTGCATAAGCCTCCTCTACACCTGCAAGTGGTGCTGTAAAGAACTTCTTGATGAGGCTACCCATCTGAGGTCCTATGTTGCTAGCAATAACTGATGCCTGTGTAGGCTGTGCTGAAACTGTAACCTGAGGCTGTGGAGCTGCCTGTGGCTGTGGAGCTGCCTGTGGCTGTGGTGCTACCTGTGGCTGTGGAGCTGCCTGTGGCTGTGGTGCCGCTGCTGCTGCTCTAGCTGCCTGTGCTGCCTCGCAATTACATACCTGTCCTTCTTCTATTTGGCTTCCGCAATATTTACAAAATGCCATATTGTTGTCCTCCCTATTTATAGATTAAAAATACGCTAGAAACATTATTGCATATTATTAAAATAATATCAAGTAATTATTTTAAACATACTTTTTGATTAAGTCGTCAACGATTGGAACGTTGATAGTCTGGTGCTTAAGAGCCTTAACTGAAAGTACTAAGAAAAAGATAGTTCTCACAATATCAATAACATCTGTAATTAATTCAAGACCACTTGTAAGCTTGTATGAATCCCAACCAGCATCGAGAACGTTTGCTAATGTACCAAACCATCTAACAACATCTGGTAAAAGATAAACTGCATTCATGAAAAAGCTAAATACCATAAGTGTAACGATAGCCTTAACTGCCATCTCCTTAAGCCACTGATCATCCTCCTTTAATAGTACATAAAGCACCATAAGACCAGCGAAAACGTAACCGCCAGCAAGGGCTCCAACAAAGATACCTGCTGCTAAAAGTTCCTTAGCAATACCTAATTTTGATTTTTCCATCATAAACCTCCGCGTTTTGAATAAAATTAATGCGTTTTAACGCACTCTATGTACTAGCTTAACATATCTAATATAAATATTGTAGCTTTTATTTTTATTCAGTTTTTACACAGTTTTGGGGCTTTTTCTTCTATAAATATACTGCTATAATATTTTTGACATTTAATTGACACTTCAGCTTAGAAAGGGAGGTAATCTATGAGCGGAAAGAAAGGTTTTATTGGAGAATTTAAAGAGTTTATTCTTCGCGGTAATGTTATGGACATGGCTGTCGGTGTTATCGTAGGTGGCGCATTCACAGCTATCGTTACTTCTTTGAATGAGGATATCCTTACACCAATCCTTGGTATCTTTGGTGGAACAGATTTCTCTGAGTTAAAAGTAACACTTGGCTCTGGCGAAAATGCACCTACTCTTCTTTATGGAAATTTCATTACAGCAGTTATTAATTTCCTTATTACTGCTTTTGTTATCTTTATCATTATCAAATCAATCAACAAGGCATCAGAAAAGGCTGCTGCTCTTGTAAAGAAAAATAAAGAAGATGCTGAGGCTGCTGCTCCTACAGAAAAGGAGTGCCCATACTGCTTCAGCAAAATTGATATTAAGGCAACTCGTTGCCCACACTGTACATCAGAATTATAATCCGCTAGTTACGTATAGTCCGCTAGTTACATTCACAAGCCTTAGATTCTCTTCGCTCATCTAAAACGATTAGCTTAAGAGAACTAAGAGCTTGTGAATTACTAGCTCACTTAAAAAGCCTAGTCACACGAAAGTGGCTAGGCTTTTACTATACTTAAATTTATTACTGAATCAAACCAATGGCGCCACAGGCAACTACTATAATTCCAAGTGCAATTCTATACCATCCGAACACCTTGAAATCATGCTTCTTGATGTAGCCCATTAAAAACTTAATTACAAACATTGAAACTACAAATGCTACAACCATTCCCACCAAAAGGATGGCCGCTTCCATTCCTGTAAAATCAAGGCCAAACTTTACTATCTTAAGTAAGCTAGCTCCCAGCATAACAGGAATTGCCAAATAGAATGTATACTCAGCTGCAACAGTTCTTGATACGCCGATAATCAATGCACCAACAATTGTAGCTCCCGAACGAGATGTGCCAGGGAAAATAGCAGCTATAAGCTGAAACATACCTATAAGGAAAGCTGTCATATAAGAAATATCTGCAACAGCAGTAATCTTAGCATTTTTACCTGCATTCATATTTTCAACAATAATAAATGCCACGCCAAAAACAATAAGTGCAAGGGCCACTGGAATTGGGTGATAGAAAAGCTCTTCAAACAAATCATCCCAAAGCACACCTACAACAGCCGCTGGAATACATGACAATAAGATATGAAACCAAAGTACAAAAATATCTTTTTTAATCCAAGTGCCCACACCTGATTTACTAAGTGGAGCCACATTTGTCTTCTTGCCAAATGGCCAAATCTTATTCCAGAAAATAATCACTACCGCCAAAATGGCACCAAGCTGAATAACCACCTGGAACATGCTGTAAAACTCCTCTGAAACATCAAGCTTTACAATCTCATCCAAAAGAATCATATGTCCCGTACTACTAATAGGAAGCCACTCTGTAATTCCCTCTACGATACCAAACAAAATAGCTTTTATAATTTCTAACATTCCACTATCCTCCATTAACACCTCCTAGTTACAGCTACAATCCTTAGTCTCTCTTAAACTCATTTAGCACGATTCGCCCAAGAGAGCAAAAAGCTTGAATCTTACTAGGAGGTTATTGTTTTATAAAATATAAAAAACACTGTTGGGAAATCCCAACAGTGTTTATCATATCATATTCAATTGTATAAGAAAATGTTATAGGGTATTACCCTCTACAACTTTCCCTTGCCATCCATTAGTATGGCGCTTCTCCTCACGTTGACGCTCAGCCTCTTCTAACTTGGTCTGCATAATTGCCTCGTTAAGCTGAAGCATCTTGGTATCCATCATAGATACAATCTCAGAACACTCTCTCAAGTCTCTACTAATGTAATCAGGCGCATTACCCTCGAACTTATAGTAAATCTTGTGCTCAAGGCTGGCCCAAAAATCCATACCGATTGTACGTATCTGAATCTCCACCTTTGTATCTACTGTCTTATCTGACAAATAAATCGGAATCTTAACGAGCATATGATAGCTCTTGTAACCCGAAGGCTTAGGATTCTTGATATAATCCTTAATCGAAATAACAGTAACATCAGTCTGACGACCAATCATCTCTGCTATCTCATAAATATCTGATGTAAAGGAACATACAATTCTAACACCTGCAATATCATTACAATGCTCAATCATACTAGGAATCGAAACATCATAGCCATTCTTCTTAAGCTTCTTAACAATACTCTCAGGAGTCTTAACTCTAGTCTTAATATATTCAATTGGATTATATTGATGTACCTGCTGAAACTCATCATTTAAAATCTCAACCTTGGTACGGAATTTCTTAATCGCGGATTCATACAAAAGCATGACGGTATTCCAAGAATTCACGCCATCATCCTGAAACATATTCATGTCCACAATTCTCCACCTCCCATCTAGGCTCCCATTTATATATTACCATAAATCCCCCTTAATTTTTATTAATACTTTATTAAATATCTCCCATCCTCCCAGAAAATCCCTAGCCGCGCCAAAAAATAAGGCACAGCCCAGCATCCCATGACACAAACAATTTTGCAATTCTGGCGCTACAGTTTGCGGAAGACAGACATATTCGCTTATAAAATATAGCTCCCAAGGCAAGATTAGGAATAATTGCGTGATTTTGGAGTAAGCTTAGTGAACTGATTATGAACGCAATTATCCTAATTCTTGATTGGAAGCTATGTATAAAAATATATATGTCTGTTTTCCACATACAACAGATGGGAAATATTTAGTCTTCGTCAAGGATGTGGATTTCCAGGTAGTCGAAAGGGATTTCGTCTACGAAGTTGTCGCGGGTGAATCGGGCCTTGCCGTGGCGCTTGAACTCGCGGATGGTAGAGTCTAGCCATACTGGCTTGCTGGTGTCGAACTCGTAGCTTGCCTTATCTACTGCTGCAAAGATTTTGTGTGTGCGAGTCTCCTCAGAGTAGTCCTCCCACACATAATCCTGAAGCATATGATTGTCTTTCCATGATTTAAACCAAATACGCATAAAACCTCTCTAGTAATTAATATCTTTGACGATGTGTTTCGTACATAAGTAGACTGGCGGCAACTGATGCATTGAGAGACTCAAGCTGTCCCTCCATAGGTATTTTAAGATATGAGGTAGCCAAGTCTGCCATCTCATTTGTAAGTCCGTTGCCTTCGTTACCTATCATAAATGCAGTAGGTCCCTTAAAATCAAGCTCAGTATAGAACTTATCTCCCTTAAGGTGTGCTGCATATACAGCCACACCGTATTTATCCTCAAGTATCTTGATGGTATCTCCCAAATCAGAGACTATCAAATGTGGCACCCTAAAAATGCTGCCCATTGTAGAGCGCACCACCTTTGGAGAATAGATATCTACGGTAGTGTTGTTCATGATAATGCCAGTGGCGCCTGCCCCCTCAGCTGTACGGACAATAGTGCCCATGTTGCCAGGATCCTGCAATGACTCCAGGATAATAATATGCGCTGGCCTTCCTGAAGTGGCTCCTAAAATATCCTCCAAGGAGAAATCCTGCATCTTAACTAATGCCAGCACTCCCTGAGGTGTAACTGTATCACACATTGAGTTGAATACTGATTTTGCCACCTCTTCGCAAGGCACATCAGAAGCTTTTGCCTTAATCTCAGCCAAAAATTCTTTGCCATCGGCAGAGTCGCCAAAGCCCTCTATATAATAGATGGCATGCAAAAGGTCGCCCGGCACCTCAGCTACCGCGCGAATCCCCTCAACCACAAAAAGCCTTTGAGCGCGACGCTCTCTGGCTTTTTTGTTAAGTGCAATTATGTTTTTAATCTGATTGTTATTAGTACTTGTAATCATTGTTCAAAGACTTGCAAATCTGATACTGATACTCATCAACATCCTTCTTCATAGCAAGTGCCTCATCGATATCAAAGTCGATGAACTCACCGTGTCTGTAACCAACTACACGGTTAGTCTTGCCCTCGCAAAGAAGGTCAACTGCCATAGCACCCATTGTAGATGCATATACACGGTCCTTACATGTAGGTGAACCACCACGCTGCATGTGACCAAGAATAGTAGCACGTGTCTCAATACCTGTAGCTGCCTCGATACGCTTAGCCATAGAAGTAGAATGACCGATACCCTCAGCATTGATAATGATGTGGTGCTGCTTACCCTTCTTACGTCCCTCGATGATGTGATTAACAAGCTTCTGCTCATCGTAATCATATCTCTCTGGAAGAAGAACATCCTCAGCACCGTTAGCAATACCGCACCAAAGAGCGATATAACCAGCGCCACGTCCCATAACCTCGATAATAGAGCAACGCTCATGAGATGTAGATGTATCACGAACCTTATCGATAGCTTCCATAGCTGTGTTAACAGCTGTATCGAAACCGATTGTGTACTCTGTACAAGCAATATCAAGATCGATAGTACCTGGAAGACCGATTGTGTTAATTCCGAACTTAGAAATCTTCTGAGCACCCTTGAAAGAACCGTCACCACCGATAACAACAAGTCCGTCGATACCAGCTTCGATTGCATTCTTAGCTGCCTTCTCCTGATACTCAGGATCAAGCATCTCTAAACAACGTGCTGTCTGAAGAATAGTACCACCACGCTGAATAGTCTCAGAAACGCTGTGTGCATTCATATCTATAATTTCACCAGAAAGAAGTCCCGCATAACCTCTTCTGATTCCCTTAACTGTCTTTCCTCTGGCAATAGCCTGACGAACAACGGCACGGATAGCCGCATTCATACCAGGGGCATCACCACCTGAAGTAAGAACACCGATAGTTTTTACTTTATCTGCCATTTTGATTATTCCTCCTAATATCCCGCTTCAAAACAATTCCTTGTAATTTTATACTCTTTTGTAAACGTTTTCAATAGGCATTTTATCAATAATTTGCTAGTATCTGCGCTTTCCACTGTCGAATTTTATCTTCTTTTCCACCACCTGGACATTTTCCTGTCCAAAGTTTTGGTATAGAACCTCAAGATTTTCTAGGGATGCAGCCAGCGTCCAGTTAGGACCCATACGCTTTATTGCCTTTTCTTCTGTAAGGTAAATAGCCAGTCCATCACTTCCATCCATCTGTCTGATAATCTCAGTCAACTGGCCCTCTGCAGCTTCATAAGCATCTTTATTGGCAAAACGAATCCACACTTCTCTTCCACAATCATCAAAAGACTTGATGTCCTGACAAATCAGCTTAGCATCCTTTTCTTCCTCAACCTGAACTCGACCCTGAATGAATACCTTATTACCCTCTGATATTAGAGAACGAGCCTTCTCATAACTGTTAGGGAAAATAACCACCTCTACTGTGCCGGTCAAATCCTCCAAGTTGATAAATGCCATGGCCTTGCTCTGCTTGGTGTATTTAATAGTAACGCCACTAATCATGCCGCCAATTACAACCACACTATCATCTTCTACCGCTGCCTGACCGGTCTCATCATCCACCATAAACTGGGAAGCCTTTGCAGTAATATTTTTCTCAAGCAAGCCAATATAATCATCAAGAGGATGTCCACTTACATATACACCCATCAGCTCTTTTTCAAGGGCAAGCTTGATTTCCTTGTCAAATTCCTCTGCGTCAGGAAGGGCAATTTTCAAATCCTCTTTTTGCTCATCATTTGCAAAATCAAAAAGTGACATCTGCCCCTGAATGTTATTTTTCTTGCCGCTGTTGACTGAATCTAATATAGAAGGGAAAATCAAACATTTCTGACGACGATTTCCTTCCATAGAATCAAGAGCGCCTGATTTAATCAGGTTCTCAATAGTACGCTTGTTGGCGTCGTAGTTGCTAACGCGATTGATGAAGTCCTCCAAATCTCTGAATGGACCATTTTTCTCTCTGTCGTAAATAATTGCATCTATAGTATTGCGACCAACAGATTTGATAGCGTAAAGACCATATCGGATCTTGCCATCATCAACAGAGAATCTGCCGCTTCCGCTATTTACATCAGGAGGTAGCACATCGATTCCATTTGTTCTGCAGACTGCAATGTACTCAGAAACCTTGCCATTGTTATCGATAACAGATGTCATAAGGGCAGCCATAAACTCAAGTGGGTAGTATCTCTTGAGGTAAGCTGTCTGGATGGCAACAACCGCATAGGCTGCTGCATGACTCTTGTTAAATGCATACTTGGCAAAATCAACCATGTGATCGTAAATCTTGTTGGCAACCTCTGCCGAGATGCCATTGGCCACACAACCAGGAATCTTAGTAATTTTGCCTGTGATGTGATTTTCAATCTGTCCACCGTTAACGAAAATCTCACGATTCTCTTCGATGACATATTGCTTTTTCTTACTCATGGCACGACGAATTTCATCAGCGCCACCAAGAGAATAGCCAGCAAGCTGCTGAACTATCTGCATAACCTGCTCCTGATAAACGATACATCCGTAGGTTGGAGCAAGAATCGGCTCAAGCTGAGGACAGTCGTAGATAATCTCCTCACCTGAGTTCTTTCCCTTAATGTAATCTGGAATGAAATCCATAGGGCCTGGACGGTAAAGGGAAATACCGGCGATAACATCCTCGATAGAATGAGGCTTAAGCTCTTTCATGAAGTTCTTCATGCCGGTAGATTCCAGCTGGAAAACGCCCTCGCATTTACCTGCAGAAATCATATCCATAACAGCCTGGTCATTGTAATCAATCTCATCCATGTTAAGCTTCTTGCCGTAGTTTTTCTCCACAAGCTTAACAGCATCATTTATAACAGTAAGAGTTCTAAGGCCAAGGAAGTCCATCTTCAAAAGGCCAAGCTCTTCGATTGTAGTCATGACAAACTGGGTAACAATGGTACCATCACCACCGCGAGAAAGTGGAACATACTCATCCATTGGCTTGCCGGCAATAACAACACCGGCAGCATGCATACCAGTATTTCTAGGCAGGCCCTCAAGTGTTCGGGCAACATCGATGAGATTTCTCACCTGATCATCCGCCTCGTAGAGAGCCTTCAACTCAGGATTCATGGAAAGAGCCTTGTCCAAGGTAACACCTAAGTCAGTAGGAATCATCTTGGCTACGGAATCCACATATCCATAAGGTAAATCCATAACTCGACCTACGTCACGAATAACACCACGAGCCTTCAAAGTACCGAAGGTAACAATCTGAGTCACGCAGTCCTTACCGTATTTACGAACTACATAGTCAATAACCTCGCTGCGTCGCTCGAAGCAAAAATCAATATCTATATCAGGCATGCTGACACGCTCCGGATTAAGGAAACGCTCAAACACAAGTGAATATTTAATTGGGTCAATATTAGTAATGCCTGTTGTGTAACTAACCAATGCTCCCGCCGCAGAACCTCGACCTGGTCCAACAGGAATTCCATGGGTACGGGCATAGTTGATGAAATCCCATACTATAAGGAAGTAATCAACGTATCCCATATTTTTAATAACATCAAGCTCATACTCAAGACGAGGCTTTAGCTCCTCTGCTCTATCGCCATAACGTCTATCAAGTCCCTCGTAGCAGAGCTTGTTAAGATAAGTCCATGAATCATATCCCTCAGGCACCTCAAAATGAGGAAGTTTGGTCACGCCAAATTCAAACTCCACGTGACATCTATCAGCAATCTCCTGAGTGCGAGCAACTGCTTCCTTGGCGTAAGGGAAAAGCTCAAGCATCTCCTCCTCAGACTTAACATAAAACTCCTGAGTCTCAAATCTCATTCGATCCTCGTCGTTAAGCTTTTTGCCAGTCTGAATACAAAGCAGTACATCATGGCTGTCTGCATCCTCTCTATTTGTATAATGGCAGTCATTGGTAACAACAAGAGGAATGCCTGTCTCACGAGAAAGTCGCATAAGCCCCTGATTAACAGTCTGCTGCTCAGGGATACCATGGTCCTGCATCTCAAGATAATAGTTGCCCTCACCGAAAAGCTCTAAATATTTAAGAGCAACTGCTTTTGCCTCATCATACTGCTGACGATTGAGAGCTCTTGCCACCTCACCTGCCAAGCAAGCAGACAGACAGATAATACCCTCGTGGTACTTCTCGAGAATCTCAAAATCCACACGTGGCTTGTAATAATAACCATCCACATATCCCGCTGAAACTATCTTAATCAGATTCTGATAACCTGCATTATTCTCCGCCAATAAAATAAGATGATAATATCTATCCTCGCCCTGGACACGCTCACGGTCAAATCTAGAGCCAGGTGCCACATACACCTCGCAGCCAATAACAGGATTAATGCCTGCATTTTTACATTCTTTATAAAAATCAACTACACCATACATGTTTCCATGGTCAGTGATTGCCGCAGCAGTCATGCCCATATCCACACACTTTTTTACATAGGATTTTATTTTATTTGAACCATCTAACAGTGAATATTCTGTATGGGTGTGCAGATGTACAAAACTCATACACTTTCCTTTCTAGCTTAAGAAGCCTTGCCTGCATATTTCATAATAAGCAGTTCAATAGCCATTTTATCATTTAAAAGTCCAGTATTAATCTGCTGTAGATACTGGGCCGAATCATTCAAAATACCGTCAATCTCTGATATAGTCATAAGCTTGGCTCTAGGGATTGTCATCTTGATACCGTACTCACTTTTCGCTCCCATTTTATTTGCTATGGTGCGATAATCATCACCTGCATCGTACAATTCCTTGATTACACGCATGCGTCTAAACTCAGCAATCAAAGCACCTAAAATCTCTCTTGGATTAGTATCAAGAGCCAAATGCTTTTGGTAAATGTCCATGGTCTGTCTCAAATTTTTCTCTGAAATGGAATTAACCAAATCAAATACCTTGGACTCTACGCCGGCAACACATATAGCAGACACATCCTCAGATAGAATCTGCTCTCTGTCTCCCACGTAACTAATGAGCTTTTCAAGCTCTGTATCCATGTTGCTCATGTTGGCATGGGTCATTTTAAGGAAAAGCTGAAAAGCATCCTGCTTCATCATCTTGCCCTCAGCCTTGAGCTTGGCGCCAATCCATTTTGCCAAGTCCGCATCATTTAACATGGTAAACTCAACTGCAAGTCCAGCAGAGCTTGCAGTCTTAAATAGCTTGCTGCGGCCAATTCCTGCGTCCTCAAGTACGATAAAAATAACATGAGGTGGCAATGCTGCAAAATACTCTATTAAATCTGGCTCATCTTTTTTCTTAGCAGTAGCAGATCTGCTAGCCAGATTGCATCTCTCTAAAAGAATAACTCTATACTGAGTGCCATCAGCACCTACAGGCTTGGCAAAAAAAGGCATAGTCTCAGCCAAATCGATAATCTCTCTATCACTGATATCCTTGCCATGATATTTGGAGAAATTCATAGTATCTCCCTCGTTGACAAGAGCCTTAATCAGCTTGTCCTTAAACTGCTGCTTCAGGTATTCCTCGTCACCGTAGAGCAAATATAAATTTCTAAATTTTTCATTTTTAATATCTTCGTTAATTCTTCTCATACACTATTATTCCAAATCCTAATAGGCCATTTGCCCTCGATTTTTATTGTATCAGATTTCATGTTTTTATCACAGTTTATTCAAACATACATTGTATTCTATATGTACTGAAACTCAAATATTTCACCTACAGGAGGATGGCTCATGGATAGCAGAGAAGACCTGATAAAAGGATTAAGTCAAGCAATGAATGGCTCTAAAGAAGATGAACTGGGCCGTCAGTTTTTCGCAGACACCAACACCCTTAGAACTGGTGCCGCAGGTGGCAATACAGAAGTCAGTGTTTTAGTGTCTAAGGAAGAATTAGCAGGTATTGCAACTGGCCTTGTAAAATACCATATTACAGACAGACGTGGCATCGAAGAAGGTAATGACATTATTTTCAATGAAGTGGAATCTGATGGATTTACCCAGACAGGCCACAAGCTAACAAAACGAGTTATCAATGTAAAATCCTATCTGCAGGTCAAGGGCCTAAAAGACGGTTTTTCTATTGTTTCTTTTTAATTAATATTTGAATGTAAAATGCGCCATTGGCGCTAAATTATAAAGGGCTTTGGTACCTCCCAGTTTAGTTGGATCCCAAAGCCCATTTTTTTGCAAAGCAAAACTCTATTTATTCTATTATTTCGTATGTCTTGCTGAAAATATCTCGCTCAATGATGTAAACATCTGAAGTATCGGTCTTTGATACTGCCATAAAATCTCCTGGCTTGCCAAGGTAATAGCTATCTGGGTCCCAGCGAGTAAATACCTTTGTACGTATCTTGATTTCTTTGGCATAAATCTCACCAGTGCCAAGGGAAATACATGAATGAGCAAATGGCAATAGATTCTTGCTATCGCCGGTCTCCACAGCCTTGATGGTAGGCGCATACTCGCCCGGATAATTATATGGCTCAGAGATAGGCTCATACTTTTTAATGAAATCATCCCATTTCATAGGATAAATCTCACCCTGAATACCAATAGCAATAACAGTATCGTCAGTAACTGGCATATCCACGTCACCCTCAAGGGTACGAATAATGCTGCGAGTACCTGCAGGCACCACATCTGTGGCCTTCACATAGCCCACCTTAATTCGCTTCTTGCGATATGACTGCATAATAGAAGTATCTGCCTTATAGCTGTCAGCATAGATAATCTCAGTATTTCTAAAGTAAGAATGCATGCGACTTCTGAAGAACTGTTGAATAGTAGGAGCGGCATAATCCAATTCCTGAAGCTCTAATAGCGCACGTCTGATAGAACCGCCGGCCTTGACTCTGTGTCCTCCACCATCTCCAACACCGTTGCAGATAAACTTAGCTAGCTCGTCAGCCTTTACTTCTCTGACACAGCTGCGCACTGAGATTTTGATACCACCCTCGTGAATAGAGTAGACAAGACAACAGTCCACATCCTCCACCTCTAAAAGCATATCCGAAATAATACCAAGAACATTAGGGTCACAAGGGTCAGTTTTTACTATCGTATAATGGTAATCCCTATAATACTCAGAACCAAGCAGGGCGATACCTGCAATCCTAAGCTCATCCTGGGAAATATTTGAATTTTTAAACTTTGTAATGATAGAAGTGCTGAATCTTAGCTCATCTCGCATATCCATATCAAGAGGATGATGAACCTCGGAAAATCCATTACTATCTGTCATGAGACCATAGTACAATGCAGTAGCTAAAAGAATATCATCGTTAACCGGAAAATCTTCCTGACGAAGCATATCCCAAACTACAGTAGCGCAACTTGCCTGATAAGATCGAATCTCTGAAAGTTCTGGAAGGCAACGAGATACCTGATGATGATCAATGATGGCAATATTTTTCGCCTCGAACTTCTGAATATTACCCTCTCCATACTGACTGTCCACTGTGACAATCACATCTGGAAGCTGTCCCTTTTCTATACCTAACAATTCATTTATCTGCTCTTGATAACGAATATAGTGAACTTTGATAGATAAATCTGACACCATCAACTTAAGGTTACTTTTGGAAATTTCAAAATTGCCGCCGTAAATAAACCTGACATTTTTCCCTTTTGCCTTCAGGTATTTGACCACTGCATAACCAGAAGCCAAAGCATCTGCATCAGGATTGTTGTGGCACTGAACTATTATATTTTCGAATTCTAATAACTGTGATAATCTCATGAAATTATTATAATTTTTTTCATGTTGAAAATAAAGTACGAAAGCCGGAAAAAAGGAGCCTGGATTTCTCCAGACTCCATTAAAAATCAATTATCCTAACTCTTCCCACTCATACCCCTTAGCGTACATAGAATCAATTAACGCATCCAGTGGCATTGGCTTTGAAAAATAGTATCCCTGAGCCATATTGCATCCGATTTCCTTTAAGAACTCATAGCTTTCCTCAGTCTCAACGCCCTCGCAAAGCGGAAGAATTCCCATGGCATTGGTAGCACTTACAATGTATTTCATCAGAGGCTTTGATTTTGGATTTTTCTCGTAACCTCTTAAGAATACCATATCAAGCTTTAGTACATCGAACTCATACTCAGCAATTGTATTAAGAGACGAGTAGCCACTCCCAAAATCATCAATCCAAACATCAAAGTCGGCTTCTCTAATCTTCTTAGTGGCGTCCTTGATAATACCTGTATTATCATTAAATGCACTCTCTGTAATTTCCACCTCAATCATATTATGCGGAATCTGATATATCTCACAGAAATCAGAAAGCAGCTTAAACACATCACAGACTTCAAAATCAAGTCTCGAGACATTGATAGAAACTGGAACCAGCTCCTCACCCTGGTCGGCAAGTCTCCTGATATCCTGGCATACTTTTTTTACCACGAATTCATCTACAAAATGGATCAAGTGGAATTTCTCAAGTGTCTCCACGAAATAGCTAGGAGGAAGCATTCCATCATTTGGATCAATCCATCTAACAAGAGCCTCGTATCCGCATATTTTACCAGTCTCCACACGAATAATCGGCTGGTAGAATACCTTTATATAGTCATTGGCAATGGCCTCATCAATATGATCAACAACAAACTGCTGACGGCGCAAGCCATCACGGATTATGTCATCGTAAATACAATAATTTACATCATGACGATTCTTTATACTGTTACAAGCTAGGCGAGCATGATCACATGCTAAGCCCACCTCAGCGTGAGGGTCCTCCATGAAATAAATACCAGCCTTGACCTTTACCTTTTTATTAACATCCTCTGTAAGAAGCATCTTTCTGTAGATTTCTTCTACATTTTCAATTACCTCATCCTTTGGAGTAGTTGTAAATACAACAAAGTGGTCATCAGAAAATCTGGCTACAGTAGCGCCGCTAAAAACTGTCCGGATTGTCTTTCCCAAGTCCTTTAAGATTTCATCACCCATGATAAATCCATGGCGCTCGTTGTAAAGTTTGAAATTAGGAATATCAAAATGAATAAAGGCCACATCCTGACGTCTAATATCCGGTGAATTCAGAAGCACCTGCACCTTATTGTAGAAAAATGCCATGGTAAGCAAGCCTGTAAGTTCATCGGTCTCACGGTTGGCGGCAAGTACTTCCGCCTCAGCAAACGAGTTGCTAGCATTGTTGGCATACTCATTCTCCTCAACATCCACTATGAATACATAGTAAAAACTTTGGCCATTTGGCCAGTGTAAAAGATGTCCAAAGTCCTCTATATATCTGACATCGCCATTCTTTGGAACAATTCTATATCTCACATAATCGTGGCGCTTCTCAGCATAGATAGTCTGAGCTTCAATCTGATTCTCAATCTTGTGAAAATCATCAGGATGAACCATCCCCTTAAATGTGCCATCCACATACTCTAAAAATTCATCAAAAGTTTTGCAACCAAAGAGCCTAATTACATTCTCGTCTGCAAAGAGTATTTGCTCATTTCCTCCTGCTTCATATATGAAAAATCCACCTGGTAAACCAACTGGCAAACGCCCACTCATATCTGTAATGTAGTAATTGTCACTCATAGCTACCCCCCGGCCTTTAAGACACAGTCAACCTATTTTTGTTGATTGTAGCATTAAAATGTGAAAAAACTTAGTAAATATAATGAACCACATATGCACAAAACATCGTCTTTTTCTACCAGCTTATCCACATCTAATCTGTCTGTATCCGCAGCTGAAATCACCTGAGCTTCAACGCCTTTTTCTTTTATTTTTTCAGCTAATTCTCCGGGCGGCATGGTCCTGTCATTTGGCACCGCCATGGTGTAGCATTTTTTCGCTACTGGCAGCAATTCATCAAGGATAATATCCACCTCTTTATCCTTTAGTATTCCCATTAAAAAGGTAATCTTCTTATCAGGGAAATACTGTTGCAACGATTCTCTAAGGACCCTAGCCCCCTGTCTATTGTGACCTCCATCCACAATTACATATGGCTGCCTGCTTACAAGAGTGAATCTTCCAAACCATCTAGTATCCTTTATTCCATCCTCTATCATCTCTTCTGAAATATGGAATTTCTTGCTGTTAAAGCACTCGTTAAACTTTTTTATTGCAAGAATGGCAAGTGCAGCATTTTCAATCTGATAGGTTCCAAGAAGTGAAGTTTCGTAAATACGGTCTATTTCAAATATCTGGCCCCTAAGATTTTGCCTAATCAATTTAGGTTTTTTAATGTAATCTATGTGGACCTTTTGCTTTTTGCATGTCTGACTTAGCACCTTTTTTACTTCCGCCTCTTGAATGGCAGATACCACCTTGGTGCCAGGCTTAATTATGCCAACCTTCTCTGTGGCTATCTCCGTCAAAGTATTTCCAAGAATCGACATATGGTCGTAGCTGATTGGTGCTATAACCGTCACTATGGGCGCGGGGATGACATTGGTAGTGTCAACTCTGCCACCCATGCTTACCTCCAAAACAACCACATCGCATTTACGTTTTTTGAAATATAAAAATCCCATTACTGTGAGAATCTCATACTCGCTAGGGAGGATGCCTTTTTTAGCAAGCTTGTCGTAGGCAGGCTTTACCTCTGTAAAAACAGCAGCAAAATCTTCGTCTGAAATCTCTTTTCCATTTACTACAAAAAGCTCATTGTATCTATGCAAAAATGGAGATGCGAAGGTGCCTATTTTCAGTTTCGCCTGATTTAAAATAGACGAAATATAAGCCACAGTAGAGCCTTTTCCATTGGTGCCTGCCACATGAATATACTCCAAATCCATGTGTGGATTATTTAGTTGTTCTAGAAGGGCCAGCTCTGCATCAAGGGAAAACATATCCTTCACAGGTGTCCCTGTATTTTTTGGTGGTTTAAAATGAGGCAATTCCTCAAAAAAAGAAATTGCCTCTTGATAACTATATTTTTTCATAAAGTTTTACGCTCTCAAACGCCTTTAACAATGTGTAAATAATAGCTGTGTTAACTACAAGCATAATTGCTTCCTTAGGAAGACGGTAGAGAATAGTGTTGAAGTATCCAAGCTTTAGATAAAGCATGTTGAGCCAGATACTGTTAAGTAGAACACCTACAACCACTGTGTATGTAACCATAGTCACAATCATGCGCTGAAGTGTTACTCTCTTCTTGTAAAGGAAAAGTCCAAAAATCACACCAGTCATCATACTACTGAATGTAAATCCAGGGAAAAATGGGCCAGTAGGATACATCAAAAATCCTCCTACATCCACAAGTATTCCCATAACTCCGGCAATACCAGGTCCAAGCAAAAGACCTGCCAAGCAAAGTGGCACAAAAGCAAATCGGATTTCAATGAACTGATTGATTGGAAATTTAAAATAACCAAGTACAATACCGATTGCTGTAAGCATTGCTGCAAGTGTGAGTGTTTTAGTGTTAGATAATTTTTTCATAAAAAATACACCTCCTTTGCAGTTCCTTTTGTCTACAATGAAGGTGTATATAAACCTCGCTATGTAGCAGCGGGATGCGACCATAAAACCGCGGGTTACCCTTCGTCTGCATGACAACTCCCTGTTCACACAGCACTTAACGCTTTACAGTCTACTCTGCATTTCTAATTTTCCTGTATTATATGCGCAAGCCACATTTAATGCAATAGTTTTTTATAATTTTGGCCCTAGGGGACGGGGTTAGTGGTCCATTTTAGAGCTAACATTTACTACCACATACTCTGACCTAGTTCCTGTTTTGAACTTGATAGCCCAGTCGGAAATGCCTGAGGATACGATGAAATTTGTATTATTATGTTCCTCTAATCCGTAGGTACTGTCGTCTATCCCTGACCATACTCCAAATTTTGTGATAGGGATCATCTGTCCGCCGTGGGTGTGACCGCAGAGTACTAGGTCAGCAGCAGACTGGGCCTCAGCATCATAATCAGCAGGCTCATGGTCCATAACTATTATGTATTTGCTGGTGTCTAAATCCTGTAAGAGCTCGTCCATTGTCAAGCGGTCAGGATTATATCCCTTGTCAGCTCGTCCCACTAGATAAAATCTATCGTCAATCAGTACTGATTCATCTTCAAGAATATGGATTCCATTTTCTTGAAGTATATTTTCCAAATCCTCTGCTGTGAAATCTCTATGATTAAAGTACCCCCTGTCGTGATTGCCGTATGCAAACCATGCACCATACTTTAAATCCATCTCACCTATAGTCTTACAAGCGACCTCCAAATCCTCTTTTTTAGAGCTATCATCCACAAAGTCTCCCACTATAAGCAATATATCTGGTGACTGTGCCTCAATAGTCATTAGATGCTTTGCAAATCCCTCTCCATCAAATGTAGTGCCAATATGAGAGTCTGATAGCATTGCTATTTTTATATCTCCAGTATCTTTTTCTGTAGTCAAGTTATAGTCTTTTTCCACCACGCTGGCGCACAGGTAATAGCCAGTACCTAGAAACAAAACAGATGACAAAATAGCGCAAAGTCCTTGCCAATGCACTTTAAATTCTTTTTTAGAAAAACGCCTTGCGATTCTTCCAAGTAACCCAAAAATCAAGAAGAATCCCGTGGTATAGATTGTGATGGTAAGGGCATTTATCCATTCTAAAGTAAATGTAAATATCAAAAATAAAGCCACCAAAATCAAAAACGCCACAAGTTTATTTTTAATAACTTTAAACTTTGCAATGGAATTTGTCATATAGATAATTCCTAGAATCGAAGCTACTGCCGCTCCAACAAATATCAACATCCAAATCATAAAAATACCTTTCTTAATGCATATATGTTTTATAAAGCAAAACCCCTCTTCACCAATTATCTGGTAAAGAGGGGTTAAATTAACCTTTTATAAAATGGACCATGAACCCCGTCCCCCTGGTCCACTAGTGATCCTTTAACGCATATGCGATATTGATAGCGTGGTCAGCGCATCGCTCAAGGTCAGTAACCATGTCAGAGAAAATAACTCCGGCGATAGGCTCACATTTGTTGTCCATAAGTCGCTCTACGTGATGATTGATAAGCTGCTTCTCCTGCTTATCTACCTTAGCCTCTAGCTTTTCTATCTTAGGCAAGCTCTCGTAATTCTCTGAAGTGAAAATCTCAAGTGCAAGCTCAACTTCTTCCATAGAATTCTCAGCCATATCCTTAAGTTCCTTGGCTGCCTTCTTAGAAAGCTTGGTCTTTTTATTCTTCATACGAGTAGCGTACTCGATAATATTCTCAGCGTGGTCAGAAATACGCTCCATATCAGTTACAGCGATTGTAATAGCTGATATCTTACGGAGGTTCTCAGGTGTAAGGTTGAGAGCCTGAAGCTTGACCATAGCATCCTGTATGGCATGATTGAGGATATTAACTGTCTCCTCACGCTCCTCAACATCCTCTACCTTTTCTGGTGAGTAGTCAAAGAAGCAATCGATTGCCTTTTCAAAGTTCTCTGCTGCAATAGCACCCATTCTGGCTGCCTCAAGCTGTGCCTGGTGAATAGCCATATGAGGTGGTACGTTTGTCACCTGCGACATAAATACAAGCTGTCTGTCCTCTGCTGCACGAGTCTCCTCTGGAAGCTCTGGGATAAACATGTATGTAAGCTTGATAATATAATCTGTAAATGGGAAGATAATGCACACTGCAATCAACGCAAAGATTGTATGTGTATTAGCTATCTGACGTCCTGGGTCAGCTGATGTAGACTGAATCCATGACAAAAGTGGTGTTACATTTATAACCACAATAATTACAAGAGCTCTGATAACATTAAAAAGCAAATTCAAAATAGCAGAACGCTTACCATTTCTATTGGCTGTAAGTGATGCTAAAAGGTTTGGTGTAACAGAACCGATAGCAGCACCGATTACCAAATATACTGCAACATCATAATCAAGAATTCCTTGGACTACAAAAGCCTGGAAGATAACTGTTGAAGATGATGAGCTCTGAAGTAATGCAGTAAATGCAATACCGAAAAGCAATGCTAAAAATGGATTCTTAAGTGTTGTAAGGAAATTAACAAACAGCGCCGACTGTGAAAGTGGTGCAATAGCAGTCTTCATGATTGTGATACCCTGAAAGAGCATACCAAATCCCATGATAACTGAACCAATATGTTTGGTAAGATTATTCTTAATGAAAAGATACATTACAGCACCAATGAAAAGTAAGAATGGTGTGAATGTAGCGATATTAAAAGCTGTGATCTGAGCTGTGATTGTAGTACCAATATTGGCACCAAGGATAACTCCAATAGCCTGTGAAAGAGCCATCATGCCCGAATTAACGAAGCCGATAACCATAACATCTGTGGCTGAAGAGCTCTGAACGAGAACCGTCATAGCGATTCCCACAAGAACAGCTACTAGCTTGTTTGTAGTAGCCTTCTCCAAGATTATCTGAAGATTGTCACCGCAACTATTTTTCAGTCCAGTGGACATAATTGACATTCCAAAAAGGAACAAGCCCACTCCACCTAGCAGTGATAAGAATTGTGCAATTGTCATTTCTTTCTCCTTCTACCGTATTTCTCCTTCACGAGAAATAAATAATTAAACCTTTTCTTATTTGTCCGAAGATAGTTTAACATGACTAGTAAAGAATGTCTAAGTATTTCGTAAAATTCTTTCAAAATTATATATATGCTTTGATAAAAATTCCGTCTTCACGATATTCTTCTGAAATAAGCTCTCCATTTTCTCTTATTTTCGCAATACTGCCAGCCTCTGAATATGGAACCAATTTCTCAACATACTCTTTTCCATCTCGGAGAAGTTCAGCCAGAATCTCTCTTACTCTATCAAGGCCCTTACCAGTTTTCACAGATGTGTGCACTGTGTAATCCGCCCTTAAATCATGATAGTCGTGCTCATCTAACACCTTGTCAACCTTGTTAAATATGGTAATAACAGGCTTGTCATTAACACCAAGCTTATCAAGAGTCTCGTACACAATCTCCATCTGTCTATCCATCTGTGGATTGCTCACATCTACAACATGGATAATGTAGTCAGCATATTTTGCCTCCTCAAGTGTACTCTTGAATGCATCAACCAAATGATGTGGAAGCTTTCTAATGAAACCAACAGTGTCAGTAAGGAGCACCTTTTGGTCATTATCTAAAAACAGCTCTCTAGTAGTAGGATCAAGAGTGGCAAACAACGCATCCCACTCCAAAATATTTGCATCAGTAAGTTTATTCAAAAGAGATGATTTGCCTGCATTGGTATAGCCTACAATAGCAGCCACTGGGACACCATTTTTCTGTCTCTTAGCACGAGTGAGCTCACGGTGACTTACCACATCAGCAAGCTCTTTTTTAAGCTGAGAAATACGACCTGCAATAAGGCGCTTATCCATCTCTAGCTTTTTCTCACCAGGTCCACGAGTACCAATGGCTCCACCGCCACCTGCTGCAGTACCACCAACTCGAGACATGTTTTTACCAAATCCTGTAAGACGGGTCATCTCATATCTAAGCTGCGCCAGCTCTACCTGGATCTTACCCTCGGCTGTACCTGCTCGAGCTGCAAAAATATCAAGGATAATAAGGGTTCTATCCATAACTTTTGTATCAAGAGCGTCTGCCAAATTTCTCATCTGGGCCGGTGTAAGCTCATCGTCACACACAATACCAGTAGCCCCGGTCTCCCAGATTAAGTCTGCAATCTCCTCAACCTTACCAGTGCCTACATAGGTACCTGGATTTCTGCGCTCAAGATTTTGCATAATCTGACCAACCACCTGCGCTCCTGCAGTCTCGCAAAGCTCTGCCAACTCATCTATAGAATCCTTAGCCTCTACCTCATCACCCTCACAGACTGCAACTAATATTACTTTTTCAATTATCTTTTCTGTATTTATCATTGACCTAATTCCTATTTATAAATAGATGGGCCGTCCCACCTCTTCCATAATAACATTTTTCGGATGATAAGGTCTATTATTCGAATCTATTTCTATTCATCAGAACAATTTTAATTGTTGAAAGCACAAGACAATAGACAATTGTATACATTACTATTGCAAATACTTTGCCCGCTTCGAAAATCTCTCCTCCTATAAATTCCTTTGCCGGCAGCATTACTGGTGGGAAAAGATAACCCAAAATAGCTACCCTAGGTACTTCCTGGCAAATCCCTTCATAGACAGTGGTAAGTAACGCAATCAACACAGTCAGCATCAATGCCATTCTTCTATTTTTCATAACTCTAATGTTCAGAAAGTCTCCTATTGTATATCCTGACAAGCCACCTGCCAAAACCACAAAGAATCCTGCAATAACATCATTTACCGTAAGAATTCTGGTAAAAAAGGAAAAGCGATAAACCAGATTTGCATATACCGGACCTAGTGCTATAAAAAAACAATAAACTATAGTTATTGCTATCAAAGAAAGTTCCCTGGCAATGTAGTAATCTACCCATCGCTTCTCTATAAGAAAAAGAATCTGTTCTTGAACTGTATTTTCCTTACCGCCAATGCCAACCGCTACAAATACCATCAAACAAAAGGCAAATACCCCTGAAACTATGTAAGAATCTATAATATTTCCCGGTTTAATAGAGTACATAACAGCTGTAAAACATAGAATCATCAACGCAGGAATAACAGCACCTGTTCCTCCAAAATATCCACTCATCCTAAAATTAATTCTATTACTCAACCTCGTAAACACCTTTGATATGCCATCCTTCCTGCATCAATCTATCTATGGTTATAGACAGTAATCCATCAGTTGTTTTAACAATATAATTGCCATTTTCCATAAGCATCTCATCTGAAGGGATACATCGTCCATCATCTTCTAAAACAATGCTATACATCTTACGATTTGCCCTAGTGTATGGAATAAGTCTAGCTCCTTCAATTGTGTAGGTCTCATCTCCTATGGCCTTAATCAGGTTTTGTTCGTGAGAAGCAAGCAGAATAATCTTTTGCTGTTCCTTTAACTCAAGCATTTTTTGAATAAATACCTGCTGCGAATCACAGTCCTGCCCTGACAAGGGTTCATCTAGTAATATAATATCAGGATTGACTATTAGAGCCTGTATTACACCTACTTTTTGGAGTGAACCTTTGGATAGATTTTTCATTTTCTTATCAAGCATATCACTCAAAAAGAAGTCCGCTGCAAAATTTGAGATTAATTTATATCTCTCATTTTCAGAAGTTAGCCCCGCCATTTTGGCCATATGATTTAGATAAACCCCAGCTTTCATATTTGCCACTGGCAAGTGATCCGGAACGAATGAAATCCTGTATTTCTTTTCACGGATTACCTCGCCGCCATCCTTTGGAATTAGCCCTCCTGTCACTTTCAGTAACGTGGACTTTCCGCATCCATTGTGGCCCACCAGGCAGGTCACCGTGCCTTCTCTAAGGCACATATTCACTCCTTCGAAAATCGTTTTTGAATCATATCGCTTTACTATATTTTTCAGTTCTAACATCTCTCACCAACTTCCATTTTCAACAATTCAACCCGATTATCCATAGTCTGTTATTCCTTTTTCTTACAAATGCTCTAATTTTTTTGTGCCTTTTTTCAATTGCTTACGAAAGCTCTTTTATAAACTCCTCGTAGCTATATGTACCTTCTAAGAACTCAAAATTGTAGCTATTATAACTATCGATTTTTTCTTTTATTTGGTCCTCACTTAGATTCTCACCGTTTTCACATGTATACTCCATCTTGAAAACTTTCTGCTCTGAAAATCCCTCTAATTCTTCATCAGATGGAAAGCCATCACCGTCTTTATCATCAAAGTGATACTCCTCTTTTTTGTAGTCTAACACCAGCTCACCTTCTTCATGCTTTGAAAAATAAGCCCTATAGTATAACGCTCCATAAAAAGGACTTCCCCCATCTACAACAATACCTTTTCCCGGAGCGTACTCATAACCAAGATCGCCGGCATTACCATATACCCAACCATCCATTAGACATCTGAGTTTTCCATCTTCATATGTATATAGCCAACAACTGCCACTCATTTTAGCCACCAATTCAGGCGTATCGTCTCCATCAAAATCTATAAGGCCAAATTTGAGACTATCGAAATCATGTTTCTCTTTTATACTTTTAGCTGCCTCAATATATGCTTTCTTATATCCCTCTGCACTGTCCTCCACGCTGTCCTCTGAACTTGTCTCTTCGCTTAAGACACTTGTATTGTCTGTTTGGCTCACTTCGCCGCCCACGGTGGTTTCGTCACTTACTACAACATTGCTTGAAATAGCTTCATCGCCAGAAGCTGCCACATTGCTTGATTCTGATTTACCACATCCAGCAACAATTACAGATACTACCAACAATTGTAAAATCATTTTTCTCTTCATAACTTTTCCTCCAAAATAAAATTAGTTTTTACATTATTGCTAGGGTCGCAATTATACCCTATTTTAATTATATATGTAATAAACATCATTTTTGCATCATTTCAGCACAAAAACTAAAAATCAAGAAGGTCATTTTCATTTTCCTTACTGCTTATATTATATTTCTCAATATAGGCAGTAACTTTTCCAAAATTCGCTACTTCTCAAAATCCAAAATTCCCCATAGGCAGTAGTCTTGCCTAATCCCCCAAAAAGAGCCTTTAAAATCACCTCAACAGAAAAGATTGAATTATAGATATTATTTATATCATGTTGACGTCCCAATACTCTAGTGTTATGTTGTATCTAGCTAAATAAATATGTTGCTAGGGGCGCAGTTGCTGAGAGGTGATTTACACCGACCCTTATTACTTGAACTGGACAATACCAGCGTAAGGAAGCTTATTGGATCTCCTGGCAGCATTTTGTATGAAGGGAGATTTTTTAATGAGTAATCAAGCATCAACACTCAACTCAAAAATTATTTTTACCGCAAGGCAATTAGCTTTCTGCGGAGCTTCAATAGGACTAGCTTTTGTCCTTTCTAACATCAAATTCACCAAGCTTCCAATGGGCGGCTCAATCACATTGTTTTCTATGCTTGTAGCATGTCTTCCAGGCTTTTGGTTCGGACCAATTATTGGAATTATCTCTGGCATTGCCTACGGTCTTTTAAATCTGATTGTAGATCCATATATTCTTTTCCCTGCACAAGTAATCGTAGATTATATACTTGCATTTGCGGCACTTGGCCTCTCAGGATTTTTTGCAAAATCTAACAACGGATTACTTAAGGGATACGGTATTGCAATACTCGGCAGATATTTCTTTGCCGTTCTTTCTGGCTGTCTTTTCTTTGGTGAGTATGCGGCTGATTACAACATGAGTCCGCTTCCTTATTCACTTATTTACAATGGCATCTATATTTTTGCAGAGGCTTTTGTAACATACATTGTACTTATACTTCCACCTATTAGGACTCTTATGGACTACATTAAACGTATGGCAACTACAAAATAATTTATTATCTCTTAACGCAAAACAGGAGGTGCTTCACGAAAGAAGTACCTCCTATTTTTGAAAAATGATATGTGAAAAATGATTAGTGCTGGCGATTATTTGTCGTCAAGCTTTTTAGCATCTAGCTGTTTCTTGTAGTATGCGATTGCACCTGCTACTACAACAATAACAAGAAGAATTGAAATCCACCAACCTAATTTTGAAGTTGGGCTTTCTTTCTCAGCTGCAAGAGGTGTAGCCTCATCAGCAATACGCTTGATTTCCTCGTCCTCATCTGTCTCTGGAGTTGCTACTACTGCATTATCTGCATCTGCATCAGCGTCTGCATTAGCATCAGCGTTTGCATTTGCAGCTGCGTTATTAGCGGCATTTCTTCTAGTATTTCTGTTTGGTGCTGTAGTATTATCTGCAGTTGTGTCACCTGCAAGTGGAGTTGCTGGGTCAGTGATAGTTAATGTTGCAGCTGGGTAATCAGTTCCTGAAGTACCACCTGCTGCGCCGCCACCAGATGTTGCGCCAGTGCCTTGTGCACCTGTGCCCTCTGCGCCTGTACCTTCTTCACCATTTGCTCCTGTTTCATCATCACTATACTTATTCTTGAAGTTTTCTTTAGCCTTATCTAAGTTATCCTTAGCTTTGCCAAGATCTTCCTTAGCCTTATCGTAGGTTTCCTCTGCCTTCTCAAGCTTTCCTTCCCACTCAGCTAACTCTGGCATTACTTCCAAATCACCAAGAGCCAATGTCTTGTTAAGGTCCTCGATATGAGCTCTAATCTCTTCACACTGCTGCTCAGCATCTTCCACTGCTTCCTTTGCAGTATTAACAAGATTAATAAGGTCAAAGAATTTTGTCATTGTTGCGCCAGCCTGCTCAAGTCCTTCTACATAGGCTCTTGCTGCATTGCTAAATACTGCATCGCCATTGTTGTAGAAGAATTCATCTGTAACATTCTGGTCGATAGATGCTTCCTTGTTGTACTCATCAGAAGATGTAGCAGTTGATTTTCCTACATAGCTAATATCTCTTCCATATGTAAGGTTGCTAAGATTTCCATCTATATTGCCATTTACAGCAACTGCTGCATATGTACTACCTGTAGCATTTACATTTGTAGGCTTAACAACATAGAACTCAGCTGTTTTAGTATCCCAGTTCCAACTCTTAACGCCAACTACTTTTGTATGCTGCTCATTCTCATACTGTCTAATAATTGCTTCCTTAGTGGTCTCTTTATCTCCTCCAGTAAAGAAGTTTCCTACTTTTGTCCAGAAGTCATTCCATCCATCACCTACAGTGTAATGAACTGTATCATCTGTGACCACATCATAGGAAATATTGTATGTACCTGCCACATGGTATGTAACACTTCCATCAAATACAACCCATGTCACATTGTATGGAGCGTCTTCAGCAGTTTTAACCGCTGTCCAATCATTATTATAGCCGTCAAATGTAAATCCATAATATTCATACTTATCATCATATGGATTTCCAGCATTGGCTGCTGCATTATTTTTACCATTTACAATGGCCTCTGCAGCTGTTGGCTGAGCATGTGGAGTAACACCATCTGGCCAAGGTATTCCAAGAACATTCTTGGTCTTTAAGTCTGCAGACCATGTTAATTCACGATTTGCACTATATGCAACTTTAAGCACATATCTTGGCACATAGTAGCCAGATGCTTTAAATTCATCTCTTGCATCCAGAATCTGATAACCAGTCTTTGATGCTGCAATAGTTGCTGCTGAATCAGTGCTCTTTAAGTAATCAGTTGCTGAAAGCTTATTATTTACATATGTGTAAACCTTCTTAGTACTGAGGTTTGTAGCTGTGCAAATATAATTGCCATCTACATCAAATGAGTAGACTCTAATTACCTCATCATCTGTTGCGATTTCTTCTGAAGCAACTGCACCCTCAACTGTCTTGCCATCTAAATCTGTATAAGATGTATATGTCTTATCAAGACCAGAAACTGTTGCATTATCCCAGTCCCAAGCTCCAAGAACAATATAATCAAGTGTGTACTCAGCCTTCTCTTCGTCAGTAAGCTTGTCATAAGCATCAGCAATAAGGTATGATGTCTTTTCCTCACCATCAACCTCTACTGTCTTCTTATATCTCTTAACAATCTTCTGCTCAGCCTTTGGCTTTGCTAATTCTGTATCTATATCTTCCTGAGTGATGTGAACTACATTTCCATCCTCATCTAAATAATCATAGTAAGTAACCTTCTCGTAAAGATCTACCTGAGTGCCACTGATATCGTAGCCAAGATTAATCTTCTTGTCCTCAACAACTGTGCCAGTAGCATCATCGATAATCTGATATTTAACAGTAATAAGATCCTTTTCAATTCCCTCGTAATCTACGAAATCCCCAATTTCAGTAACAGAAACTGTCTGGCCTTCTTCTGCCTTAATGTAGTAGTTTTCAAGGATTGCCTTAAGATACTCTTTCTTGTCATCATCTGTCTTGTCGCTATCCTGATATGTCTGCTCTGCTGTAGCAAGAACACCAGCTGCTGATGAAAGATAAGCATCATAAGCCTTCTGTAAGTTTTCCTGAAGATCTGCAAGTCTCTGCTTAGAAGCTGCCAAATCCTCTTCAGCCCACTCAAGATTTGTATAAGCAGAATTCAAACTATTATTGTAATCTGCAACCTTCTGCTGAAACTCTTCTTCGTATGTTTTATACTCTGTTTTAGCAGTATTGTAAGCCTTTTCTTTATCCTCAAAATCCTTTACTGCCTTGTCATATGTATCCTGTGTCGTAGCAATAACAGAAGCAGCCTTTTCTTTTGACTCATTTTCAACAGCTGCCACTGCCTCGTTAGAAGCAGCAAGTGCCTCACCTGCAATTACCTCAGCGTCCTCAGCTGCCTGATTTGCATCTCCTACTTCAGAATTTGCATTCTTCTCAGCCGCATCCATCTCCCCTGCTGCTGTATAAAGATTCTGAGCTGCCTGATTCAAGTTCTCAATATCTGCTGCTGCATCGTCTGTAACTGCTGCAGCCATATCTGCTGCCTCGCCAAATGTAACATCCTCTGTAACAACATCTCCTGTCTCTTCGTCTGTTACAACATTGCCAAACTCATCAACAACTGTGATTGTGCAAGTCTCACCAGCCACTGGAGAGTCATCTGAATCAATTTCATCAGCCATAATTTCAGTTAACTCTGCAACGCCTGTTGCATCTTCTTCAGAACCAACACCTGAAAATTCCTGTTCATTAAAATCCTCATTTAATGACTCTGTCTGTTCAGCAAAAGCCTTTTCAGCTTCATTGGCTTCCTGCTGACTTTCTTGTGTTTGTTCCTCACCCTTAAATTCATCAATTTCATCTGCATATGCAGTAATTGATGTTGAACCAGCAAGTGTAACTGCTGATAGGCCTAGTGATAGACCTTTTACCACCTGTTTCCTCATACAAGTCCTCCTACTAATCATTGAAACTACAAACTTCACATTTCATAGCTCATTCCATGGTCAGTCCCTATTATCAGCCACAGAACAAACCATGATTCCCCTAGCACAAAATGTAGCAGTTTTGGTTAGTAGATTTCCATATGTAGGCAAAAACTAACATCATTTGGCAAGTTTTGTTATATTGTATAACGTTTTCTCACAAGAGAACCCCCTCATTTTTTGTGTAAATCTCACAAACTTACCTAAGAGTTTTTAACTAAATTATTCAAAATAATTCCCATTTCCAGCGACTAGCCCCTCTTTGAGTTATACAAAAATAGAGTTTTGCTTCGCAAAACTCCAACTCAGATGCAAACAAAAAAGAGAAGCTCTATTATTAAGCTTCTCCTTTGATTTTTACCTTAATATCCATTGTAGTCTGAATCGAATCAGGGCCTGTTATAATGTCATACTCTATTCCGATTCGAATATCATCCTTTTGCTCGATTAACTCATACCTGCGAGTAAATATTTCTATTGATAGATTGCCAACTGATGTGCTGTATTTATTAACAGTCTTCTGTCCTGGTTTTAGCTCTATCTTAGAACTGAGACTGCCCTTTTGTGTAAGGGTAAATTCCTTGCGATTGAAGGATATTAAACAGTCCACAACTCCATCCTCAGTGGTGCGCTTGTAGGAAAGATATTTCTTGTCTCCTCGCTCTATAAATGAGCCCAGATAGCTCTCCTCTGATATCTCCTGATCACCACCCATTCGCTGCCTAGAACACAGCGAAATCTTACATGATGTTCCTGCCATATTTATTCCTATCTATTATACTTGTTCTCTAATAACCACGCGAACTGCGTTAATCTGGTTTGAAAGATGTGTGTGCATGATGCTCTTAAGATACTCTACATCACGTCTATTAAATCCCTCAATGATAGCTCTGTGCTCTGCAATAAGCTGGGCATAGACTGAAGGGTTTTTAACATACTCGTAGCGATAGCGATACATCTGCTCTCTAGCCGAATTGATAATATTCTCAAGCTTTGGATTAGCAGCTGCAGCATAAATCACATCGTGAAATGCCTCATCTGTCTCTACGATTTTACGTACATCATCTGTATGGGTAGCATCCTCAAAAGCCTTCATAGCCTCCTTGAGTTCCACAAACTGAGCATCTGTCATACGCTCACAAGCACATACTACCGCAAGAGCATCAAGGGCATCTCGTACCTCTAGCACATCTTGCAAGTCCTTTTCTGTCATCTTAGCAACTTGAGCACCCTTGCGCGGAATTGTAACTGCAAGTCCCTCCTGCTCAAGCATACGTATTGCCTCACGAATAGGAGTACGGCTAACCCCAAGCTTTGTAGCCAAATGCATCTCCATAAGTCGCTCGCCCGGCTTAAGTTCCCCCTTTAAGATTGCCTCCCTAAGTGTGTTGAAAACTACATCTCTGAGTGGCAAATAATCGTCCATCTGAAGTGTAAGATTTTCTGTCATTATATTTATTCTCCTTTTCAAGGTTAATTCTTGTTATTGAATAACGTAGTAAGATAAAGCTGCTTTACCATCCCCGATTTGGTAAGTGCCTCTTTGGCAGCTCTAGCTGTCTTGTTATCATTAAAGAATCCGAATACTGTAGGACCACTACCGCTCATCATGGCGCCAACAGCCCCATTATCCATCATGCATTTTTTAATGTCTGCAATAACTGGATGCATAGGAATGGTAACATCCTCCAGTACATTGCCCATCTTGCTGCAAATGGCTGCTAAATCCTGATTCTTAATGTCCTCAATAATTCCATCTATATCTGGATGAACCACCTTATCAAAACATGAATCCAAAGCCTCATAGACCTGCTTTGTAGAAACTGCAATACCTGGCTTTGCAATTAAAACTGGGCACTTCACCATAGGAGGAAGTGGAGAAAGTATCTCTCCTATGCCCTCTGCCAAGGCTGTGCCTCTCATAACACAGTAAGGTACATCAGCTCCTAGCTTGACCCCTCGCTCCATCATATCCTTGCGAGAAAGTCCAAGCTTAAACAGCTTGTTCATGCCAAATAAAATGGCTGCCGCATCGGTAGAGCCCCCGGCCATACCAGCAGCTACAGGAATATGCTTCTCAAGGGAAATTCTAATACCCTCTTTTATATCAAACTCTTCTATGAGTAGCTTGGCTGCCTTAATACAGAGATTGTCATCTCCAACAGTCAAAAACTTGAGATTGGTGGTCATCGAAACTCCCGGCTCCGTCACCTTGGAAATAGTGATTTTGTCGAAAAGATTCACCGTCTGCATAATCATCTTGACCTCATGGTAGCCATCATCTCGAATGCCTGTAACATCAAGGCCTATATTGATTTTTGCTAATGCTTTAACATCTATTTTATCCATTGTACATCCATGTATTTTGCACTTGCGTGTATTTTGTATTCAATCTTAATAAATTTTAACAAAGATACCACACATTTACAAGATTTTTGTATTAAAATAAATACAATCTAGTAGTGATTTTTTCTCATTAAAGATCCGATAAATAGATTAGGAAAAGGATTTCCGTCTGGTTTAGTAGTATTGGCCACATTAACAAGGAGGTTAGATTATGGATGTTAGTACTTATAGCAGCGTTTCTTCGAATGTTGCAGGAACCTATAAAAAGACCACTAATGCAGATGGTTCTGTGACAGAATCTCTTGAATTCAGCGCATCAAAAGAAGAGGTTAAAGCATCTAAGTTTTCTGATGCTGCAGCCGTTTATGAAAAATCTGATGACAAAGCTCTCACAACAGATACTTACAAAAAATCAGATAGAACTGCCCTCATTCAGCAACTTAAGGCTGACCAGGAAAAGATGATTAACAATCTTTTTGATATTGTCATGAAGACCATCAAGGGTCAGGGCAGCACTTTTGCAATTGCCACACAGGATGATATGTGGAAGTTCCTTGCAGAGGGAAAATTTACAGCAGATCCTGAGACAATTGAAAAGGCAAAAGAGGACATTTCAGAAGATGGTTACTGGGGCGTAAACAAGACTTCCGACAGAATCGTTGATTTCGCAATTGCACTTTCAGGTGGCGACACTTCAAAAGCTGATATGCTTCTAGACGCTTTCAAAAAGGGTTACAAGGAAGCTACAGGCACTTGGGGCAAGGAATTGCCAGAGATTTCATCAAAGACATATGATGCAGTAGAGGATAAGTTTAAACAGTGGAAAGATGGCAACTACAAGTCATCAAATGACAACACTACACCAAACTATGGCGGCGGTGGATATAACTTAAGCTACATGGAAAATATATCTACTGTTAGCTCTAGCACATATATCGAGACCTAATATAATTGAATATAAAAATGGGCACCGTATAAGCGGTGCCCTTATTATTTGCTATTAAATTTTCTCCCACTCATGGGCTATGATAGGCTCCAGATAGTTAATCATACTATCGTATTGAGCTCTACTAATAACTATTCGTCTACCACGACGTCCTATAAAACCATCCTGCTGTAACTTTTGCACTGAGCGATTAACAGTTTTGATTGAAAATCCGCTTCGCTCTGCAAGCTCCTGACGGCTGATATTTACTATATATTCATCCTTTGGATTCTTAGCTTCATAACTCTTAGTCAGAAGATAAATAATGCGGTCTGCACCCTGTAAAAACAGAATAACACGCTCATTTCTACTCTCCTCCAAAAGATAATCTCCAATTCTGGCAATCTCCATTCGAAGAGCATTTTTATCATCCCAAATCCAACGATCAAAACTAGCTCTGCTCATAACAAGCATAGTACAATCAGTTACCGTCTTAAGAGTAGTCATATATAGAGGAATCTCAAAGAAAATCTCCATTGAGCCAAATACTTTTATGGCATGAAACCACATGTAGTCATAGACCACTCCTCTAATTCTATAATCAATAGCTCTAACTGTACCATCCACAAGTATATAGACAGTATCTGCAGGTGTGTTCTCCTCTACGAAAATGGTATTTTTTTCTTTTTTGACAATCTGTGTAGACTCAAGAACCCAGCGTGGTGCATTGCTAAGTAATTTGTTAAGGGCCTCTGATTGTTCCCTAGGCAAATTATTTTGCAATTCCATAATTCGACTAATGTTCTCTTCTAATGACATACTATCTCCATTTACTAAGCAACCTGTGCTTAACATCGTCAGATGCAAAACTCATTTCAACAGAGTCAGTATAAATCTTGTGAATCTGCTCATCAGTAAGTCTAAAGCTAACACTTACCTTGTCAAACTCTGTAGAAAGATTAGTGTTACTAACAGTTCTGTTATCAGTATTTAAAGACACTGGAATGCCATGCTCCATAAATAGGCAAATCGGACAATCCTTAATATGTCTGTATGCTTTTGTCTGTAGATTGCTGGTAGGGCAAATCTCCACTCCAACATGGCGAGAAGCACAATATTTCATAAGCTCCTCATTCTTTGCCATGGCAATACCATGACCAAGTCTAACTGCCCCTACATCAATAGCATCACGTACATTCTGAGCATTACCTGTCTCGCCTACATGAATTGTAAAAGGCATATCTAGCGCCTTGACCGATCTGAATAATTCCATCTGCTGAGACATTGGATAAGACTCCTCATCTCCAGCAATATCGCATGCAACTACCCCGGCACCGAGCATCTCGCGGCCAGCTTTTACAATGGAATAATTAAACTCATCATCCATTCCACGCATCATACAGATAATCATACCGGTCTCAATATCAAATTCACCGCGAGCCTGAGCCAAACCGGCCTCAACAGCCTCTATAATCTCAATAGGCTTAAGGCCCTGCTTCATAGACTGAACAGGGGCAAATCTAGCCTCTATGTATTTAACATTTTCAAGTGCCGCATTTTTTGCAAAATGATAAGCAGATGTCTTAATCCCCTCCACATCCTGGAGGCAATGATTTGGCAAGTCAAATCTCTTAAGATACTCGGCCAGATTCTGGCAATCAGGGTCCACTTGCATAAGCTTTCTGAACTCCTGAAAATCGTAGTCCTCTCCACGCTCAGCAAGCAACTTATGTGTAACCTCTAAATCTAACGAGCCGTCCAGATGACAATGCAAATCTATCTTTGGCATCTTTTCCGCAACTACTGGCATTCTAACTCCTTAATTATCTATACTCCTAAATTGTCAGGTCCAAAGCCTAGTGGAAGTAACTCCTGAAACTTAAAGACCTTTTGCTCTCCAGGTACATTTGTACCAAGTACCACATCAAATGTAGCTGGATCCACAAATTCCATTAATACCTGTCTGCAAACTCCACATGGAGCGCAGAAAGGTAGCTTTTCTGTAGAATCAAAGCCACCCACAATTGCGATGGCTTTGAAATCCTTATGTCCCTCACTAACAGCCTTAAAAACTGCAGTACGTTCTGCACAATTGCAAGGTGTATATGCTGCGTTTTCCACATTGCAGCCAGTATAAACTGTACCGTCAGTGCATAAAAGCGCAGCCCCTACCTTGTGATGAGAATAAGGTGTGTATGCATATTCCCTGGCATCAAGGGCCTGGGCAATCAACTCATCATATGACACCATAACAATGCCTCCTAACGAGATTTGATGTATGGCTTACCATTAGCTGCTGGAGCGTTAGCACGTCCAACAAATGCGATAAGTGCAATGATTGTAACAACGTATGGAATCATTGAAATAATATTTACTGAAATAATGTTGCTCTGTGTAGCAAGTGACTTTACACCGTTACAAATACCGAAAATCAAGCATCCCTTTAAAGCTCCCTCTGGAGAGAACTTACCAAAGATAACTGCTGCGATAGCGATGAAACCTTGACCTACGATAACTGTTGGTCTGAACTGAGAAACAGTTGCAAGTGTAACAAATGCTCCGCCAAGACCTGCTAAAAATCCTGAAAGGATAACGCAAATATAACGTACCTTGTATACATCAATACCAAGTGACTCACAAGCTTCTGGGTGCTCACCGCAGGCTCTTAAATGTGTGCCAAATCTAGTCTTGTAGAATACAAACCAGCAAATCCATGCAACAACAAATACAAGATAAGCCATGATATATACGCTAAATACGTTGTATGCAAAGCTACCTGATTTGAACATGCCATCAAAAAGCTTTGGCAACTTAGCAGATGCATCAATAGCTGGTGTATCTGAAGAATTGTAAAGGATTCTGCACAAGAATACAGCAATACCAGGTCCAATGAAATTGATAGCTGTACCTGCGATTGTCTGGTCAGCATGTAATGATACGCAGACAATTGCGTGAATAAGTCCAAATAACGCACCGGCCAAACCACCGCATAAGAATGCAAGTAGACCATTGCCAGTTGTAAGTGCTGTGATAGCACCAGTAACAGCACCGATTGTCATCATACCCTCGATACCGATATTTACAACACCACTACGCTCTGAGAAGCATGAGCCAAGAGCTGCAAAAAGAAGTGGAGGTGTAGCAATAAGCGCTGCATTAATTAATATACCTAAATTTGTAATTAACATATCCATTAGTTTGCCTCCTTCTTCTTACCAATGCTTAAGAATAATGCCTTGAATACATGAGCGATAGCAATAAAGATAACTACGCAACCCATGATAATATTGATAATCTCTGAAGGTGCATGAATCATTGTAAGCTTTGATCCACCAAACTTCATAGCACCATAGAAGATGCCGGCAAAAATAACTCCAAGTGGGTTAGATGCACCGATAAGTGCAACTGTAATACCCTCAAATCCGTAGCCTTCCTGGCTGGCAAACTGAGCGACACGTCCGCCCATACCCATAACCTGAACAGCGCCACCAATACCAGCAAGTGCACCTGAAATAGCAAGAGCTGTAAGGATTGACTTGCCTGAATCAATACCAGCGTACTGAGCTGAGAACTTGTTGAAACCAACGGCCTTTAATTTGTAACCAAGAGTAGTCTTCTCGATGATAACCCATGTAATAACAGCAAGAACTACTGCGATGAAAATAGCGCAATTGTTGCCGTCTACAATCAATCTAGCTGAATCTAACAAATCCTTTGTAGCTTCTCCGCCGCTTTCCTTCTTAACGCCTTCGATATTAACAATGTAATTTGAAAGATAATAAGCAATCCAGTTGAACATGATGAAGGAAAGGACCTCATGGATACCTCTCTTAACCTTCATTACACCACAGACAAGTGACCATAAAGCACCTGCTGCAGCTGCTGCAATTATACAAAGTGGAATATGAATAACTGCTGGAACATCTACAAATATACCAATAAGTGCTGCTGCAAGTGTACCTACAACAAACTGTCCCTCAGCACCGATATTAAATACACCAGTACGGAAAGAGAATGCAACTGAAAGACCTGTAAGAATAACTGGTGCAGCATAAGCAAGTGTTGTGATAATGTTCTTTGGCTTGCTGATTACTGAATCAAGAATCTTAAAGTATGCTTCCATTGGGCTAACGCCTGCCCATACAAGGAAGATTGCACCTATAATAAATCCAATTAAAATCGCAATGATTGTATAAAGAAAATTGCTATGTAAAATACTGGTTTTCTTATTCATGGTTCTTACCTCCTGCCATCAAGAAGCCCAGCTCTTTTTCATTAGCATCTTTGCCTGATACGCTTCCTGTAATTTGACCATCGAAAATAACCTCGATACGATCTGACAAACTCATAATCTCATCAAGCTCGAAAGAAACAAGAAGAATAGCTCTTCCCTTATTTCTCTGCTCAACAATGTATTTGTGAACGAACTCAATAGCACCAACATCAAGTCCACGTGTTGGGTTGACTGCTATGAGTAATTCCTTGTCATTAGTAACCTCGCGAGCGATGATTACCTTTTGCTGATTACCACCTGAAAGAGTCTTTGCAGGACGGTTCTCACAGTGTGGTGGTCTTATATCGTACTTCTCAACAAGCTGGCTTGCATTGTCTGCAATAGCCTTCTTGCTTAAGATACCATTCTTAGAAAATGGAGCCTCCTCAAAATGCTGAAGGATAAGATTGTCAGCAACTGAGAACTCAAGAACAAGACCATGCTTTTGTCTATCAGCTGGGATAGATGAAACACCTGCCTCAAAAGTCTCCTTTGGAGTCTTGTTGAAGATGTCTGTTCCTGCCATAGTAATCTCACCAGACTCTGCCTTTTTAAGACCTGTAAGAATCTCTACAAGCTCAGTCTGACCATTACCATCTACACCGGCAAGACCAACAATCTCGCCCTCGTGAACATCAAGGCTAAGTCCCTTAAGAATCTCAACTCCACGGTAATCCTTAGCGTGAAGATCCTTGATAGAAAGGGCAAGCTTTCCAGCTTCCTGTTCCTTCTTCTCTACCTTGAAATTAACATTTCTACCAACCATCATAGCTGCAAGATCATTCTCTGTAACCTCGCCTACCTTGACAGTATCGATATATTTACCGAGACGGATGATTGTGCAATTGTCCGCGCAAGCCTTAATCTCCTTGAGCTTGTGAGTGATAAGAATAATGCTCTTACCATCTGCTGTAAGATTCTTGATAATCTCCATAAGCTCATCAATCTCTTGTGGAGTAAGAGATGCTGTAGGCTCATCCAAAATAAGAGTATCAGCACCTCTGTAGAGAACCTTAAGAATCTCTACTCTCTGCTGCATACCTACAGAAATATCCTCGATTTTAGCATCTGGATCAACAGCCATACCGTACTTCTCAGAAATCTCTAAAACCTTTTGTCTTGCGAGCTTTTTATCTACCACAATACCCTTGCGAGGCTCAACTCCCAAGATAATATTGTCGGTAACTGTAAATGGCTGAATCAACATAAAATGCTGATGCACCATACCTATTCCAAGCTCAATAGCATGTTTTGGGCTGTGGATATCAGTCTTCTCACCATTGATATAAATATCGCCCTCTGTTGGCTTGTAAAGGCCATAAAGTACATTCATCAATGTACTCTTACCTGCACCATTTTCACCCAATATTGCATGTACTTCACCCTTATGTACCTTCAGATTAATGTGATCGTTAGCTGTGAAGTTGCCAAATCTTTTAACGATTTCTTTCATTTCAACTACAACAGTATTTGGATCCATATGGCTCATCTTTTCCAATCTTTATACCTCCCTTGAATTAGATTTAGATGATAACTATATCTTCAAAACCCATATCCGCCAGAATGCCTCTAAGCTCTTCGAGTAATTGTCTAGTAGGTACCTGCATATCGGCATATTCTTCTCTGACACCCATTGGTCTAAAAGCAATGATTTTAATTCGAAATGGATTTATCTTATATAATGGGACTAGAAATTCTCCCATTGCTTTTACGTTTTTCACAACGTCATATAAGTCAGGAACAATGACTGCTCTGACTTCACTCAACTTATTATTTTCCCCTAAAAACTTTGCATTTTCAAGTACTTTATTATTATCAGCACCCGTCACATTCATGTGGTCTTCTGGGAAAAATGCCTTTATATCCAGCATCACTCCATCAGATACCGATAACAACTCAGGGTACTCTCTAAAGTCTATTGTACCATTACTGTCGATTAATGTCCCCAGATTTTCTTTTTTCGCCAATTTGAACAACTCAGCAACAAAATCTGGCTGCAACATGCACTCACCACCAGAGACAGTTATACCTCTGATAAAAGGCACCTGTTTTCTCACTATTTCCATGACTTCCTCAGCTGTCATGAGCTTGGTCTTTGGAGTGCTGCCATGAGGACATGTCTTGATACATGTATCGCAAGAAATACACGCAGACGCATCAAAAGACACCTTCCCATTTTCAAGGGAAAGTGCCTTCTGAGGACATACTTGCACACACAACCCACAGTTAACGCAATGATTTCTTGTCTCTGGATTGTGGCAATATTTGCAGTTTATATTACAACCTTGTAAAAAGATAGCGGTTCGATTTCCAGGTCCGTCCACCGAACTGAAAGGAATTATTTTGGTAACAACTCCTAGCATTTTATCTTACCTTTCTTTCTAATATATGGCCGTTCTTTGCTGCTCCAAGTCCAAGCGCTGTAGTATCCTGAATTACATTATTTCCAGCGTCAAGCTTCTCCATTTCTGAGCGCTTAACCAAATATCCTGTAACTCTGATTACATCGCTATCGCTAGAATAAAATGACATGTAGCGAATGTCCTTTGCGAATGCACCTTTTATTATATCCATAACGTACTCTGGATTGCGGTGAACAGTTAAATCTATTGGGAAAATGTCACCTGTTCCAGATGGGAAATACTTATGGAACTTAGAGAGAACATTAAGCTGATCAATAAGCTCCTCTGGCTCCTCTCCAATTGGAATACGTGTACCTGGTGTAACTCCAACATCCTCTGCCAAACCTACCTGTGCGTGAAGGAGGAAATGTCCATCTGTTGCCTCACAGTATTTGTTAGTGTGAGACTGATTGAACTTATCAATGATTTCCATAATCTCAACACCCAGCTGGTTAGCAGCCTCATCGCTGCCATAGCGACCTGTCTTGCCTTCTTTTTCAAAAAGCATATTAACAGCATCAGCCATGCCAACTAAGCCAAACATTGCTGTAAATTTATCACGTGCAATAAATCCTTCTCGAGCAAGGAAATTGTTTTCAAAGAAACCGCTTTCCTCAACCTCAAATTTGATTCGTGCATCCATGTATTTCGCCATAACATCCATAACATATGGAAGCTGCTTTGTCTTAAAGTCTTCTATTGAAGAAGAACGCTTTGCAATATTTCCAAGGATAAGACGGCAAAGTGTGTATGAGCCGCCACCAAGGTAAAGACCATTGTAACAGCTGGCAATAACATACTCTCCCTTGAATTCCTTAGAGAACATATTGTGGTTTGCAAAGCTTGGCTTAGCAGACACTAATGCACATTCTACCGCTTCTTTTAAATATTCATCTGAGCTAACCCCCTCCTGATATTTGAGGGAAAGATTTGGAACCGCATCTTCTAATTCTTTCTCAGCTTCAAAAATAAAGTGAGCTGTCTTAGATGGCTTTGGTCCAATATCTGCGTGAGCAAATGAATCTAAAACTGTTCTATCTACATTTAATAGGAAAAGCTTTATTAGCTTTGCTGCTGTCTTCTCATCAACTGTGTCAATAAATGGCTCAATCAAATCATCAAGCTGACCTAAATATACTGGATAGTTGGTAACGCTAGGAACGTGCTTATAGAAAATCAATAGTGTGTTTAATGCTTCATATAAATCAGTAGGAGGAGCCAAGTTCAAATATGTACAGCCTTCCTTCATAAGCTTCTGATAATCTGGAGCAATATATCTAGGACGAAGTGGTGCATGTCCTTCTGATAAATCACAGATGCATCTGTCTTCCTGTGGGCAATTTAATAATTCATCAAGCCCTGGCACTTCATCAAGAACCTCAAGCAATGAATCAGCCTTGTTAGCAAGACATGTTACCTTCTGCTCATGAGTAAGAGTTGAACTCTTAATAATATCTAATATTTCCTCTCGAGTCTTCTCAACTCTATCGTTAGAAATCGGTCTAATCATGATTTCTCCTCCTTGATTAAGAATACCGAACCAGGGAGACCCCGATTCGGTATTCTAGTATAGTGGCTATTGTCACTTAAAATTTTAAATTATGTCTATCTAAATTAGTCTAACTCGTAAACATCGCCGTACTTAGCTTCGAAATCAGCCTGTGTAGCTGGAACCTGGATTTCGCCGCTGATGATCTTAGCCTTAACATCCTCAACTGCTGCGATTACATCATCTGTAAGGAGGTCCTGTGTAGGAGCGATATTAACACCGTTTGATGCAAGATCGTATACTACGTTACCACCCTCAAGTGTACCGTTTACAAGATTCTCAACTGTATCATATACAGAAACGTCAACTGACTTCATAGCTGATGTAAGAACTGAATCTGGAGCAAGGTAAGCCTGATCCTGATCTACACCGATAGCATAGATGCCATCGCCAGCTTCGTTACAAGCCTCGATAACACCGATACCTGTAGCACCAGCTGCCTGGAAGATGATATCAGCGCCGTTTGTGATCATTGTGTTAGCTGATGTCTTACCAACTGCTGAATCAGAGAATGTGTTAGCATTGATCTGCTGTACCTTACAATCTGGGTTAGCATCAAGAACACCTGCTACATAACCGTAACCAAAACCGTGCATTGTCTCAGAAGCCATACCAAGGACGATACCTACGTTGTTCTTCTGTGTTGTAAGACCTGCAACATAACCTACTAAGTAAGATGACTGCTCAGCCTTGAATGTAAGACATGTTACATTGTCAAGATCTGCATTTGTAGCATCATCGATAATTGCAAATTTAACGTCTGGATTTGCCTCAGCTGCTGTTCTTGTAGCATCTGCAAGCATGTAACCTACGCAGATGATTAAGTCATAATCCTCATCGATAAATGACTCGATATTAGCGTTGTAGTCAGAATCTGTCTTTGACTCAAGATAGTTAACTGTTACGCCAAAGTCCTTCTCTGCATCCTGAAGACCTTTCCATGCTGACTGGTTGAATGACTGGTCGTTAACACCACCAACGTCTGTAACAAGACCGATCTTTAATTCTGAGCTCTCTGCTGCTCCTCCCTCTGAAGTAGCTGCTCCTGAATTAGATGTCTTGTCTGATGAGCCACCACAGGCCATCAAAGACACTGCCATTGCAGCGCACATGAGTACTGATAAAATCTTCTTTTTCATTAGATTTCTCCTTCTCTTCTCTTTTGTTTATTGTATTTATTTACAATAACAGTTTATATGTATACATAATAAACTGTTATGTGCAAACCAAAAAGGTCAAATGTCCTCTTATAACAAATATTATACTTCTTTTTAATTAAAAAAAAAGCATTTTGTCCCCAAGTGACACCTACACACTCCTAAATACAAGCCCTAATAAACAAATCAGTCCGTTCCTGGAGATCTATAAAAGAGCCATCATCAAGCTTAACAAGCGGGCTTGATAATGCTTTATCCTCAACCATTGTAATAATACCACGAGAATTATCCGACAAGAGTACACCTGTCCCTATATAGGACTGAGCTATGTTTTTCAGGAACACCTGCAATATGCTCTGGTCATATTTTGCCCTATCCTCCCTCTGGAACTGGGCGATAACCTCAAATGGACAAATACCTGCTCGATAACATCTATCCGCAGTCATGGCATCATAAACATCTGTAATTGCAATAAGTTTGGAATATCGGCCGATGAAATCCTTAGTAAGACCATAAGGATATCCGCTTCCATCATTTCTCTCATGATGCTGAAGCACAGCTAGCTTAATACGCCTGTCGATTGGCACACCGTCTAACATGTTATAGCCTAGAATTGGATGCTCAGCCATTCGTCCGTATTCTTCTGCATTAAGCGCCCCCGGCTTAGTAAGAATACTCTGAGGAATCAAAGCCTTTCCTATATCATGATAGAGTCCACACATGGTAACCACATCAAGTTCCTTTTCATCCTTTATTCCAAGCCAAGTAGCTAGGACTCTAGAGATGATTGCAACATTGACAGAATGCTTGTATGTACTTGTGTCTATCTCTTGGATATTAAGCATCATAGCCATGATGCCTAGGCCTGTTGCATGTTTCTTAAATACAACATGTAAATCTTCGATTAATTCCTCATCCTTAAGAGGGGTCTGATGATTTACAAAATCCTCTACTATAGCCTCCAACTTATCTGAGCATTTGTTGTAGGCTCTTTTAAACTCATGGAACTCCTCGCTGTTAACGATTCTCCATGACTGTGTCTCACCTATAAATTCATCTGGCGCTTCAAAATCGTACTGTTTAATGGCATCCTTTTCGTCCTGCACCGCAAGCTGTTCCAAGCCATAGTAAGTCACGTGCAAGAGCTGCTGAGCGGTAACTGGTGTACCAGGCTCAGCTAAAACTTGCCCCTTTGGACTGACGATTCTCTCCGCCAGAATCATTCCAGGTTTAATTTCCCCAACATTAATCTTTCTCATAGCAATACCCTAATTATTCACCAACATCCGCTGCGCTTAACTCGGTATCGTCTGCCGCAATGTAAACCGCAGCCTGTTTGCCCCATTTATTTTTGGGATAAAGCTCCACTACCTTTTCAAAACACTCAAGTGCTGCCTCTGTATCGCCTGTAAGTCTGTAGCTATCTCCTAAAAGGAAAAGTGCAGCACCATCTTGGTATGATTCATCTATATCTACTACAGTCTGGAAGTTTGCAATAGCGCTGTCATAATTTTCCTCTGTGTAGAATGTATTACCATCGTTGTAGTAACCCTCGATAATAGTAGGCGCTAGCTCTTCATATAGGCTATCATATGCCTTTTTGCCAGCCTCTCCCAGAACATCCTTGGAAACAAGCTGAATGGAATCACTAGCAGCCTTAGCGTCTCCTGCTGCATAAAGATTCTGCGCTGCAATAAGATTCTCATAGGATGTCGGAATATCCTGCTTGTTATCGTATGCACTAAGGTCCTCTTTCAGACTATCAATCTCATTTTGAAGACTCTTATTTTCAGATCTAGCTGATGAAAGCTCCTCATCAAGAGCAAGCACTGTCTGAGTATTACCGCCAGTAACATTTTCCTTTACAGTTGGAACTACAAGGAAAAAGCAAATCAAAAGACCAACTACAAGACCCATAAGAATATTCATGAAGCTAGCCTTTGAGTTGTCCAGCATACTTCTGAAAGAATGCTCTGACATGATAACTGTGTCGTTACCATCAGCAAAGGTGACAACATCATTTTTCCTTTTCCTACGGCCAGTATTCTCAGCCTTAAGACGCTCTTTTACCTCATGGATATAGCGAATGCTAGTAGTATTATTACTGTCTATTTTAGAAATAGCAGAAAGAATCTTCCTTGCATCCGCATATTTTTTTTCCTGTATATACAAAAGGGCAAGCAGCTGATTAGCCTTAATCAAATTAGGATTCTGGCTGATAACTTTTTTCAGCTGAATCATTGCCAAGTCACGGCTGCCGGCCTTGCAGTACTCAATAGCCTGATTATATTTTTTGATTGTGGAATTAGCCTTGCTGAGCAGACCTGGATTATTTTCTATTTCCGCTAAATATCTGTCAGCATCAGGGTTATTATCTTCCTGAAGATTCTTGGATAAAACCCATTCATTGATAGCTCTTACTGTCTCCCCCACCTGATAGTAGCACAGTCCAAGTAAATTTCTGGCTGTGGTATTGTACTTATAGTATTGCAGAGAAGATTTGAGGGCTTCTATTGCACCAGATATATCCTTTACCTTTGCCTTCTCTAAGCCCTGATTGTAGAACACATATGACGTGTAAATGATTTGTTTATATAACAAAATATCGGCGCCGCAGTTGAAACAGACTTTGCTATTTCCCACCTCGGCACCACACATATAACATTGCATTTATTATTCTCCGTAAACTTGCTTATTTAGTCCCGTTATTCTGCTGAGCAGTCATGTTGTACAAGAGGTCTGTCAAATCAGTCAAATCTCTTGCCTTTATGTCTGCTTCCGCCTGTTCTACCTCGATAGCAGGCTCATATTTCTTTAATTCTTCTTCAAAATCAATCACTTTTGTACCTCATTAATTGCTAGCTGCTTGTTCAACAAGTCTGGTGAGTTTAACACCTTCTTCGCTCTTAGAAATCTCGACTCTCTCGTGATTATCATTAATAGAAACATGGTGATTATCTATAGTGATATTGCTACCAGCATACACTCTTCTATACACCTTGATAGTTGCATCTTTGCCAGAGACAATTATCTCTTTCATTTGAGCAAGACGCCTCGTCTCTTCCTGTACAACAGCCTCGTCTCGTATTCTAACTCTAAGAAGCTGCATGCGTCGTGGATCCTCTTTGAAGTTGATTCCCCTCTGCTCTCCCAGACGGTCAAACTCCTCGATACCCTTTTTAATCTTTGCAACATTGGATGATATTGACTCAATTTTCTTGGCAAGAATATCAAATTCAGCCAAACGTTCTTCATCCACACCAACTGCAACATTTGTTATCGTTCCAAAGGAATTACCTATGTCATTAGCCTCAATACCCTGCACTGCAGAGACAAATCCGCCTATGATAGAGGCATTATTGCCAGTAAGTTCTATTCTTCCCTCACAACTTATTTTGCTCTTGAAGAAATAGTCGGCACTAATATTGCCTGAGCAAGTTATAACTGCATACTCCACAAACTGAGCTGTTATATCGCCCTTGCAACTAATGACAGTCTTTTCATTGCCCTTAACTCCAGAAAGTAAGAACAAATCCTTGCCTGCTCTGATATCACAATCCTCAATTAATCCATGGATAATTACATTGCCAGCAGCGTCTATAATAGCTCCATCATGAACGCCACCATGAACAATAACATCTCCATTGAATTTGATATTTCCTGTCTCAATGCCAACATCACCGCTGACCTCGTGAACAGGAGAAACATTTATCTTGCCCTGGTTAACCTCTATTTTGCCATCAAGCTTTGCAGTATAAGTCAAGTTGTCATTTGAGCGTTCAAAACCTCTACCAATAAGTGGTGGTAAATCTCTAACTGGCTTTGGCTCTAGGACCTGACCGCGGACAGACATACCACGAGCCCCCTGTACAGCTGGATGATAAACTGCAATCACATCACCCTCTTTTACAGTCTCAATTGTCTTGATACTCATGTAGTCTGCAGTTCCATCAGGCCTAATGGTAGGCTTGTGATTGAACTGAGTCTCAAAGCAATATTCAAAATAACCTGGTGTGCCCTGAACCTGAGCAGTACCCTCTGCAACAACAATAGGCCTTCCATATACAGGACTCTCAGCAAGGCGCGCAACTGCATCCTGGTCAATGCCAAAGGAAACATTGGCACTGGTCAAGAACCCAAGTAACTGCTGCACAGAAAACTTGGGTACATCATTTTTTCCATCCGGGATTTTGAAGGTCATAGTTGCCTGCAATCCATCGGACGAAACTTGAACTTTTGGAGCAAATGCGCTAACAGCCTCAGCCATAGGTCCCCCATGAAATGCCTAAAATTAGTTTATGTTACATCATATTAATTATATTAGTTTATTCGTCATTTGTCATTGAATTTTCAAACAATAACAGAATTTTCATTAAATTTTCATTATTAGGCACAATTTAGTACTTTCCGTCGTTTGGAAGGCCCTTAACAGCCTTAACTACACGACTTGTACCAAGACGGCTTGCTCCAAGGTCAATAAACTTCTGAGCATCATCAAGATTTGCGATACCGCCTGCTGCCTTAATCTTTTTACCATTTGTCATATGGTCTGCCATAAGCTTGATATCATCGAATGTAGCTCCGCCTGTAGAGAAACCAGTAGAAGTCTTGATGTAATCAGCATCTGACTTTGAAACTACCTCACACATCTTAATCTTCTCATCATCTGTAAGAAGACAGCACTCGATAATAACCTTTAAAAGCTTGCCCTTGCATGCAGCCTTGATTGCATTAATTTCAGCAAGAACATCATCATATCTGCCTTCCTTAACCCAACCAACATTGATAACCATATCAACTTCCTCTGCACCATTATCTACAGCATCACTTGCCATAAAGCACTTTGAAGCTGTTGTTGCGTAGCCATTTGGAAAACCAATAACTGTACAAATTGGAAGATGTCCGCCCTGCTCCTTAACATATTCTGCAGCCTGCTTTACAAAGCTAGCTGGAATACAAACTGAAGCAGTCTCGTACTTCATTCCATCATCAACAATACCCTTTATGTCATTCCATGTTGCATCCACACCAAGTAAAGTATGGTCACACTTGCTTAAAATATTCTTTACATCCATTATTTATAATCCTCCTATTTCCCTCGCTTGTTACGTTAACAATCCTGAGATATTGCTTTCGTCGACTAACACGTCTCCTACAGCAACACTCAGAGATTGTTTAACTACAAGCTATTTATACACTATGCATTTATATGCAAGTGTTCTTGGCACCAGCCGGTAGGCATCAAGCCCTAAGGCTTGTAGCCGTAACCTCCGCCTCATCAGGTTGTGGCCGCCTCGTAACCTAAGCCGGTAGGCATCAAGCTCTAATAATTCTCAAGCGAAGCATTTTACGCTGAGCGAAGAGAATCTAAGGCTTGTAGCCGTAACCCTGTCGCCATAAAGGTTGAGCCGCCCTTGTAACCTAAGCCGGTAGGCATCAAGCTCTTAGTTCTCTTAAGCGAAGCATTCTACGCTGAGCGAAGAGAATCTAAGGCTTGTAGCCGTGACCGGCGCAAATCTTTATTGCATGGAAGCTAAGCGTGCCTCAACCTGCGCCATCATTGCCTCGTACTTGGCAAGCTTCTCGCGCTCCTCAGCAACCTTAGCTTCTGGAGCCTTGCTCATGAACTTTTCATTTGAAAGCATGCCACGAGAACGTGCAAGTTCTTTTTCTAGCTTTTCTTTTTCTTTTGTAAGACGCTCTTTTTCCTTCTCGAAATCAACAAGATCCTCAAGCGGAACAAAGAGTGTTGCATCTGGGATAACCGATGAAACAGCATCATCACCAATACCAAGCTTGTCTGCCTGAACAATTACATCTGTTGCACCAGCAAGTGTTGCAAAAATAGGTGTAATCTCATCAAATGTAGCACGTACATCAGCATCCTCAGCAACGATGTGGATAGCTGCCTTCTTTGAAGGTGGAACATCCATATCTGTACGAAGCTGTCTCATACCACGAACTACATCCTTAGCACGCTCTACCTTTGCCTCATCTACAGGGTAGTTCTTAGACTCATCATACTCAGGCCAAGCTGAAAGCATGATTGTCTCCTCCTCACTCTGAAGTGTGCAGAAGATTTCTTCTGTAATGAATGGCATGAATGGGTGGAGCATCTTAAGAGCATTAGTAAGTGCATATTTTGCTGTATAAAGTGCTGCATTCTTGCTAGCTGTATACTCTGCAGAGTACATACGTGGCTTTACAATTTCAATATACCAATCGCAGAACTCATCCCAAATAAAATCATATACCTTCTGAACAGCGATACCAAGCTCAAACTTGTCCATATTTTCAGTAACATCTTTGGCAAGAGTGTTTACCTTAGAGATAATCCACTTGTCCTCTGTAGCAAGGTCAGCATCAGCTGGCTCTGTTACTGCATTGTCTGCAAGGTTCATCATGATAAATCTTGATGCATTCCATACCTTGTTAGCAAAGTTACGGCTGTTCTCAACACGCTCGTTGTAGAATCTCATATCATTTCCAGGTGCATTACCTGTGATAAGTGTAAGACGAAGTGCATCAGCGCCGTAGTTGTCAATAATCTCAAGTGGGTCGATACCATTACCAAGAGACTTTGACATCTTGCGTCCCTGAGAATCTCTTACAAGACCATGGATAAGTACTGTATTAAATGGTGACTTACCTGTGTGAGCATATCCTGAGAATACCATTCTGATTACCCAGAAGAAGATGATGTCATATCCAGTAACAAGTACATCTGTTGGATAGAAGTAATCAAGCTCCTCTGTCTTCTCTGGCCAACCAAGTGTTGAGAATGGCCAAAGTGCTGATGAGAACCATGTATCAAGTGTATCCTCATCCTGCTTCATGTGAGTGTGACCGCACTTAGGGCAAACTGTTGGTGCCTCTGAAGAACGTGCAACAACTGTCTCACCACACTTCTCGCAGTAGTATGCTGGGATTCTGTGGCCCCACCATAACTGACGTGAAATACACCAGTCGCGGATGTTCTCAAGCCAGTGTAAATATGTCTTGTCATAATTCTTTGGAACGAATGTAAGCTCACCTGTCTTGATTGCCTCAATAGCTGGCTTTGCAAGCTCTTCCATAGCAACAAACCACTGTGGCTTAACCATAGGCTCAACAGTAGTCTTACATCTATCATGTGTACCTACATTGTGTGAGTGGTCCTCAATCTTAACAAGGAGTCCCATCTCATCCATCTTCTTAACGATGATGTCACGAGCCTCATATCTATCCATTCCCTCAAACTCGCCACCATTTGCATTGATAGTAGCATCATCATTGAGAACGTTAATAACTGGAAGATTGTGTCTCTTTCCAACCTCAAAATCGTTAGGGTCATGTGCTGGAGTGATTTTAACTACACCAGTACCAAACTCCATATCTACATACTCATCAGCAACAACTGGGATCTCACGATTTACAAATGGAAGCATTACAGTCTTTCCGATGATATCCTGATAGCGGGCATCCTTAGGGTTTACAGCTACAGCTGTATCACCAAGCATTGTCTCAGGACGTGTAGTAGCAAATGTTACAAATCTACCTGGCTCACCTACGATTTCGTACTTCATGTGCCAGAAATGTCCTGCCTGTTCCTCATGCTCAACCTCAGCATCTGAAATAGAAGTCTGGCAAACTGGACACCAGTTGATGATACGGTTGCCCTTGTAGATGTAGCCCTCGTTGTAAAGCTTAACAAATACTTCCTCTACAGCCTTAGAGCAGCCCTCATCCATTGTGAATCTCTCGCGCTCCCAGTCAGCAGAAGAACCCATCTTCTTAAGCTGGTTGATAATACGTGTTCCGTACTCATCCTTCCAATCCCAGCATTTCTCAAGGAATCCTTCACGACCAAGGTCGTCCTTTTCGATGCCCTGCTTCTTAAGATGCTCAATAACCTTTACCTCTGTAGCGATAGCTGCATGGTCAGTACCTGGCTGCCAAAGTGCTGAGTACCCCTGCATTCTCTTATATCTAATAAGAATATCTTGCATTGTATTATCAAGGGCATGTCCCATGTGGAGCTGTCCTGTAATATTTGGAGGTGGCATTACAATAGTAAATGGCTTCTTGCTGCGGTCCACCTCAGCGTGGAAATAGCCATTCTCCTCCCACTTCTTATACAAACGATCTTCTAGGCCCTTAGGGTCATAAGTCTTTGCTAATTCTTTCATCTCTAACTATCCTTTCTCCGTTATATAGTAACGCGGCAATTTATTTCTTCATGCCCGAGCTTACCAAGGCTATGTAGCCGCTTTGCAAACTAAGCCAGTAGGCATCAAGCTCTTAGTTCTCTTAAGCGAAGCATTTTACGCTGAGCGAAGAGAATCTAAGGCTTGTAGCCGTAACTGGCGTATTTAGCCACCACATTAAGAAAGCCCTGTGTACGGCAAATTGCTGTACACAGGGCGTTGATTATCACGCGTTACCACCTGCATTTATCACTCATCTTATTCCTTACGGGAACGACTCGGGTTGGCTTGTCCAATAGCTGAGCTGATTACTGTTCTGGGTAATCCACCTGCCTATTGCTTTGTTCACCACCTGCTCCGAAGCTACCTTCATCAGCTCTGCTCCTAGGTCACCTTGCAGCCGGTGAGCGACCCTCTCTTCAGGACGACACTGATTACTCCTCTTCATCATCGCATTTAAAAACTTAACTAATAATAGAAAAATTTCTATGTTCTGTCAAGTGGCTTACGAATTCTTAATAACCCTGGCTCTTCGGTGCCAAGTTCCCTTTATTATCACCCACATTAGGACCATATTCCGGTCTTGCGCTTTGACCGGCTGAACTAGATGTATATATAGTTCTAGTAAAATTTGAACTTTCAACATAAGTTGGTTTTTTCTTGTGCTCTCCCTTGATACGAGTGCATCAAGCCTCTCCACTATTTCTTTTAATTCTTTCTTTTTGCCTTTTCTAATTGCTTCTTTTATTAGCTGTATCCAACTTATGAGATGTCATCTTTAGAGTTCCTGGCTACCATGAGGTTGTTTTTCTGGAGGTCTCATTATTCGTTCCTGCCAAAAAAGTATTACTTTTGCCTAATTCAACTCATACTAATACTTTTTTGTTCATATTCTCTTTAAAATGTGAAAAACAAGTATTAGTCACCCCCTAAATCATCCTTCACTAATACTTTTCCATTGTTCTTACGTCCAAAAATAGTAGATAATACTCACATCAAGTATTACTGACCATACATATTCAAGGATAGTAGTACTTTTTATAAAATTGAAACACACATAATAACTCAGCCACCTTTATCCTCTTCATCCTCTCTTTAACTTTTATGACATATGACATGATACTCTTCCTCAATCTAGAATCTAGCAAATAATAATGTTCCAATGATTAATTTTATCTACCCGCCTAAATCTATTTTCAAGATATAGCAACTCCTGTATTTCATATTTCCTTGAAGATATATAAACTAATTTCCAGACTCCTATATCTTGGCATTACATTATTTATTCAGAGCGTCGACAAAGTCCTTTTTGAAAAAGACAAATTGTTGGCGCTTGTTTTATCCCTCCACTAAAGCCTAAAAAATTACCAAAATTGGGATTTGATTCTTAGTTTTTAGGAATTATATTGGGACTTTCCCTCCACTTTGTTCAAATCTCAATATTTAGGCAGTGAAAAAATATAGTTTGTCTACAGTCTGTATTTATTGATTTCTGCTATTCAATTTCACCAGTTCATTGATTCATGCTATTCTATTTTCATCAGCTAATTGATTCCTAATATTCTATTTTCATCAGCTCGTTGATTCATACTATTCTATTTTCATTAGTTCATTGATTCATGCTATTCTATTTTCATTAGCTAATTGATTCCTAATATTCTATTTTCATCAGTTCATTGATTCATGCTATTCTATTTCACCAATTCATTAATCCATTCAATTCTATTTCACCAATTCATTGATCCCTTCAATTCTATTTCACTAGTCCATGAATTCATGCTATCCTATTTTCGATTCTTACTCTTCTAATTTTTCATTTGTTCATTGATCCCTTCAATTCTACTTCATCAATTCATTGCTCCCTGCTCTTCTATGATTCGCCAGTTCATGGATTCTACAATTTAATATTCCCGCCAGCCTTTAATTTGAGCCCGTTATATATCTCGTAAAATTTTTATCAAAATTCCCTCTTGTAATTTTTCTTTTTCTGTGATAAAGTACTTCCCGTGTTAATAAAACACAATTCTTTGGCCCATCAGCCAAAATATCCCTTTTATATTTTTTTTGTTTTTTCGCTACAGACGTAGTGTCTCTTGTTGTGTCAAAAATTAAATCAAAACCATTTCTAGTTTTAATAACTAGATCCAAATCAATCAAATACCATCAGTCTAATTCTAAGTGAAAGATTGTATTACTCTTCTTTGTATCATAACTACATATATCACCACATTTACTACTCATTCTATAATTAATACTACTTTGAATATCATTCTTTTTCTTGTGTAATTTCAATCGCAAATCACTTATCTTCGACGAATTTATTTAACTAGTTGTTTTTCTATTTTCGCTATCTTTTCGATAACCTCAACATCTTTTTATTTGGTATTTGAACTACAGACTGTTTCAGACAGAAGAAGGAGGAAATAACCATAAAGAATAACTACGCTTATCTAGAGTGTGAAATACAAAGGCTTAAAAAAATATATAAGAAGCTTCCAAATGGTCATTTATCAATCAGCCATCAAGGTAAGTCCTGCAAATGGCTA
>JAEEGK010000504.1_pt1 | contig 97579 bp, 76 predicted proteins | sample 8958771 | NCBI WGS metagenome assembly JAEEGK01 (sample SAMN16246547, study PRJNA631951) | gut metagenome | biome: gut microbiome; feature: rumen; material: SC-attached | host: Bos | place: Iran: Karaj | collected 2018-10 | reverse complement strand
AGAAAATCATGAATTACCGATTCAAATAACTGGTATTTTTAAAAGTGAATCACGATGGCAAATTCTTTAGTAATTTTAAAAGTTCTCACAAGGATTTGGCGAAAAACTCGAAAGTCAGGTAATATATTTAAACACATTTAATTACTAATATCAATATTTTTAATTACTTAAAAAATCTCCCGTAAAATGAGAACATGCCTTGTAAATCAGCAGTATACCGCTAAGCAGCATAATAATCTGAAAAAGCTTCTTAATCACTTTGGCATCCAGATACTTTATAAGTGCAGTTCCGGTAAAGCCACCTAAAAAAGCTCCGAGAACAAGCATAGGCACCCATTCCCACTTAATTTCAGCGACAGCCCCTACAGACACAGCTCCCACGAGGTTCCACAAAAAAGCCACCAGAATCATGGAATGCTGAATTGCCTTCTTAATATCCATCCCGTATCCCATAACCAGTACCATTATGGCTACAAGTCCGGCTCCGCTTGAAAATGACCCGCTGAGAAACCCCACAGCCATAGTCAGCAGTGCGCTGGTAACCCAGCCTCTTACAGTCAGAGTATTCTCTCTGTTTACCAGACCGAATTCCTTTTTGGCGGCGGAATAGATAACAGAGACTATAGTAATTATCCCCAGTAGCAGTTCAGATGTCATATCAGAAAGGCCTACTACTAGAATAGAACCGGCTACTACTGCCGGACATCCCAAAAATATAAAGATTAAAGCCACCCTCAGATTAATATTGCTGATCCGGTGATTCTTAGCCAGAGATCCAAGCCCCAGTGCTACAACCGCCACCTTATGTGTACCAAGAGCAATTGCAAACGGCAGCCCCATAAAAATAAGCACAGGAAGCTGAACAAAGCCAGCTCCGCCACCTGAGAGTGATGCCAGAACATTGGCTGTAAACCCTGTAAAAAAGAGTATTATCTGATCTAACATTTTTCCAGTCTCCTTTATAAACAATAAACTCTGTTTTGCTGAATTCTTATACCCGCAGGACTTATTGCCTCAATCATGAATGATGAGGTAAAGCGACATTCACTATTATGCCAGGAAATATATAGTAGTACTTAAACAATGAAAACAGGGCATAAAGTCCCTGTTTTCATTGTTTAAGACAGATAAGCGATCCAGCTTAAAAATCAGCGGACCTGTTACCAGACCCGCTGCACATATAAGTCTTTACTTATTCTGTTCACGGGCAATGGCACGATCAGCAATATCGTTTCTATGGAACATTCCGTTCCAACTGATATTGTTAATTGCTCTATAAGCCTTCTGCTTAGCTTCAAGTACGGTATTTCCAAGAGCAGTAACACATAGTACACGGCCACCGTTAGTTACGATATTACCATCCTTCATGGCAGTACCGGCATGGAATACCTTGACATCAGGCTCAAATGATGCATCGAGACCGGAAATCACATCCCCCTTCTTAGGAGAAGCCGGATAATTTTCAGCAGCAAGTACAACACCTACAGCCGCCTTTTCATCATACTCGGCCTTTTCACCGGCAAGGCGACCTTCAGTAGCTTTATAACAGAGATCAACGAGATCACTCTTCATTCTAAGCATTATTGGCTGAGTTTCCGGATCCCCGAAACGGCAGTTATATTCAATAACCTTTGGATTTCCTGCGGCATCAATCATCAGACCGGCGTACAGGAAACCGGTATAGGTATTGCCTTCGGCCTTCATACCGTTCACAGTTGGAATAATAATCTGCTGCATTACCTTGTCATAAACGTCAGCAGTAACAACCGGAGCAGGAGAATAGGCTCCCATACCGCCGGTGTTAGGACCGGTATCACCGTCACCTACACGCTTATGATCCTGACTGGTTGCCATAGGAACAACGTTGTCACCGTCAACCATAACAATGAATGAAGCTTCTTCGCCTGCAAGGAATTCTTCAATAACAACCTTTGAGCCTGCTTCACCGAATGCATTGTCGGCAAGCATATCCTTAACAGCACTGACAGCTTGATCTTTAGTCATGGCTACAATAACACCCTTGCCTGCAGCAAGACCGTCAGCCTTGATTACAATAGGGGCTCCTTTTTCTTCAATGTAGGAAACAGCCTTGTCTACTTCAGTAAATACTGAGTAATGAGCAGTCGGTATATTGTGTCTCAGGAGGAAATCCTTGGTAAATGATTTTGAACCCTCGAGCTGCGCAGCCGCCTGGGTAGGTCCGAAAATGCGCAGACCGGCCTTTCTGAAGGTGTCAACGACACCGGCAACAAGCGGAGCTTCAGGTCCAACGATAGTTAAATCAATTTTCTCACTCTGAGCGAATTCAAGCAGACCGGCAATATCACCGACACTGATATTTACGTTCTTTAACTTAGGTTCCAGTGCTGTACCTGGATTACCTGGAGCAACATATACAACATCCGCAAGAGGAGACTGGGCTGCCTTCCATGCCAGTGCATGCTCACGACCGCCGTTACCAATTACTAAAACTTTCATTTAATTTTCCAATTTAGATAAAGAGAAGAGGTGCCTGTGCACCTCTTCGAATATAAAAAAACTATTAATGACGGAAATGACGGATACCGGTAAATACCATTACGATACCGTGTTCATTTGCGGCATCAATACATTCCTGGTCACGTACAGAACCACCTGGCTGAATAATGCAAGTTACACCAGCTGCTGCGGCAGCATCAATACCATCTCTGAACGGGAAGAAGGCATCTGATGCCAGAGCGGTACCCTTGATGTCCAGACCGATTTCATTAGCCTTCTTGATGGCAATTTCAGCAGAGAACACACGGCTCATCTGGCCGGCGCCGACACCGATGGTCATCTTATCCTTAGTGTACACAATAGCATTTGATTTAGTGAACTTAACCACCTTCCAGGCAAACAGAAGTTCTTCTAACTGTTCCTTGGTAGGCTGTAATTTGGTAACCACCTTGAGATCATCGACATTGAGGTTGATAACGTCAGCATCCTGAACAAGTAAACCGCCGGTTACTCTCTTGAAATCAAGAGAAGGTTCTCTCTTAGTCCAGTAACCGCATTCAAGAAGACGAATGTTCTTCTTGGCAGCAACGGCCTGCTTGGCTTCTTCAGAAACAGCCGGAGCAATAATTACTTCACAGAACTGTCTGTCGATAATGCTCTTAGCCGTAGCACCGTCGAGTTCACGGTTGAATGCGATAATGCCACCGAAAGCAGAAGTAGGATCAGTCTTAAAGGCTTTATCATAGGCTTCGCTGATGTTACTGCCTAAAGCAACACCGCACGGATTGGCATGCTTAACTATTACGCACGCAGGATCACTGAATTCCTTCACACATTCAAGAGCGGCATCAGTATCAGCAATATTGTTATATGAAAGAGCCTTACCCTGTAACTGAACTGCAGTTGAGATACTGGCGTTCTTGTTGCCTGCTTCAATGTAGAATGCAGCCTTCTGATGGCCGTTTTCACCATAACGCATATCCTGTTTCTTAATGAACTGGGTATTGAAGGTGCGAGGGAATTTAGACTCAGGATCTGATTCTTCAGGAATACCGTAATCAGGAACCTTAGTACCGAAGTAATTTGCTATCATACCGTCATATGCAGCTGTGTGTTCAAATGCAGCAATGGAAAGATCAAATCTGGTTTCATATGTCAGTGAATTGTCATGCTGATCCATTTCACTGATAACTCTTGAATAATCCTTGGCATTAACAACAATGGCAACATCCTTGAAGTTCTTGGCTGCGCTTCTTACCATGGTTGGACCGCCGATATCGATGTTTTCGATAGCCTTTTCCAGTGTGCAGTCAGGAGAAGCTACAGTAGCAGCAAATGGATAAAGATTTACAGCAACCAGATCAATAGGCTTAATATCATGCTCTGCCATCACTTCATCATCAATGCCGCGACGACCGAGAATGCCGCCGTGAACCTTTGGATGCAGAGTCTTGACACGACCACTCATCATTTCCGGGAAACCGGTGTAGTCACTCACTTCAGTAACCTTGATACCGGCATCAGCCAAAAGCTTTGCAGTACCGCCGGTTGACAGAATTTCTACGCCACGGGCTACGAGTGCGCTAGCAAAATCCACAATACCAGTCTTATCTGAAACACTGATAAGAGCTCTTCTGATTGGACGGAAATTATCCATTAGACAAACCTCAAAAAATAAAAGAACGAACTGTCTCTGACCAAAAACACATATCAGTAATATGCATTTGACCACAGCTCAGAAAAATAAACAAAAACATGAGAATTTTAACCAAAAATTCGCCAAATTTCTATCTTTTTAAACATTTATCCCCCCTCTTAAGAAGCAAAAATACGTACATTTTTTGACACATGCCTTGATTTTTATAATTTTTAATTAAGTTTTATAACTTTTTTCATTAAAGCATTGAATATTGCTATATACTCTAGTCATAGAGTTGTGAACAGCATAAATACAGAGAATACATGTTCCGGCTCTTATTTATCATAATAGGATGTCTTCCCGTACCTGCTTTAAATATAGATTTTAAACAACGATGTTTTAAAGAGTGCGGACCACAAGAAGATGTTATTTAATTAGGACTTAATGAAGGCTAATATATATGAATAAGACAGAATTAGTTAAAAGCGTCCAGGAAAAGACTGGACTTTCCAAGGACAACTCTCACAAGGCTGTTGATGCTGTTATCGAATCAATTATTGAGACATTAAAAGACGGTAAGGAAGTAAGTCTTATCGGCTTCGGTACTTTCAAGGTTAAGGATCGTAAGGAAAGAAAGGGCAGAAACCCAATCACCAAGGAAGAAATCACCATCCCAGCTACCCGTGTTGCAAGTTTTTCTGTAGGTAAGAGCCTCAAGGATGCTGTTGCTGCCACCAATAAGAAGAAGGCTGCTAAGAAGAAAAAGTAATCTTTTCTTCCTGAAGAATATTTCTTACATTTTAAACTCCTATACTGATTCTAAGAAGGCGGAACTTTATTTCCGCCTTCTTTCGTATATCATCTACCGGTACGTTTTCCAGATTCATAAACCTGTGTCCGGATTAAAAGAATCTTTCATCCCCCATATTCATAATGTTTTTGAAATCAAAACAGTAATGCGGAGCGGTACAATACTGAGTGCCGTAATATTTTGCTTTTTTAGGGGCTGCAGGATTAAATACCGGCATGTAGTAGTAATAGTAAAGCATTTCATCACTGTTTTTTACATATGAATGCGAAGTAATGCTTTTCACGTAGGTAAAATTTGATATTTCGTCTTCACAGAGCATTCTTCTGTACACATTGCCACTGTTATTGCCACGACCATCTGTCTGGATATAGCCTATAATAAAATCACCGCTAAGTTCCTTGTCAACAAGCACGCCTTTCCGGTTAAATACAAAGCTGTATACCTTTCTAGCCATATAATTAAAATCGTCTGCATATCTGCCGGCCAGTTCCGGGGGCTGAATGTAAATCATCTTACCGAGACCTGTTCTCTCAGTCTCCTTCATGTTATTTTTCAACTGGGCGTATATCTCATAAAACTCCTGTTCCTTATTAGGAGTATCACTGAAACTGTTGGCATACATCAACATGTATACTAGTACATCGTTTCCTTTTCTGTCTTTAACCTTCATATACTTATCGCCCATTTTAGTGATAATTTCTTCTTTTCTGTTCACTCCTGACTTTAAGGAACTAAAGAAAAAATCCATAAGGGTTACCATGAGATCTCCATGATGGTACTCTCTGTAACCGTCAACAATCTTTTGTCCTTTCCTATACTCTATAACATGTGTTTCTTCAGCATTTGCCTCTTGTTCTGAAACAGCTTTATTCGGTTTACTTCCGTCAGAAACCGTACTGCATCCCAAAAACAAAAATAATCCTGCAGACAGCATCACCGGTATCAGCTTTTTCTTCATAATCTCACCCTTTGTATAAAACAGGAGGCAATTGTAACACAACATCTCCAGCCCTACTGAAACCTGTATGTAAACAAGTTTTATCTGATGAAAAAATAAATCAATCCTTCTGTCGACACCACCGGTAATTATCATAATGATTAAAAAGAACCGACTATTTTTAGAAAATATCAGTTAAAATATCGTCATGAAAATGTTGCCGGCGCTATTAAACAGCTACGGATATTTTATATGCAAAAGGATTTCTTTATGTATAAGCTTGTTGCCACAGACCTTGACGGTACCCTACTGACCAGAACCAGAGAAATTTCAGAGGCAAATATCGCCTCCATTAAAAAATCCATCAGCAGAGGCATGCACTTTGTTATTGCTACGGGAAGACCTATTGAAGGCATTATGCATTATGCAAAAAAGCTTGATCTGCTGTCTAATAAAGGTCAGTATGCCATAGGCTTTAACGGTGCTGTGGTTTATGAGCTGAATCCACTGAGACCTATATGCTGCTGCAGTCTGAATGGTGCAGAGGTAAAGAAAATGGCACGTCGTGCTGAAGAACTCCATATAAATTATCATGCATTCTCCACAACAAGAGGTCTGCTGGCATCAGTTCCCAACAAATGGACTGACATAGAAATGTCATACAACAACATCGGCTGTACCATGATAGATTTCAATGACATTCCTGATAATGAAGAATTTCAGAAATTCATGTTCTGCGGTACTAATGATGAGGTAAACGGCATTCTAGACAAGGTTGACGACTACCGGGAGGACTATACAGTCACCCGCAGCGCCTTCTGTTTTCTTGAAGTTCTGAATAGAGAAGCTACTAAAGGTAATGGTTTGAAGCTTCTCTGTGAAAAAATCGGTATAGATTTGGCCGATACCATAGCTTTCGGCGATGAACAGAATGATCTCTCCCTGATAGAGAATGCAGGCCTCGGTGTAGCCATGGGAAACGCAGTTCCTGAACTTAAAAAAGCCGCAGATCTCATAACCTGCACCAATCAGGATGATGGTCTCTCCGTAGTTCTGGAACAGATTCTGGCCGACAGTCAGTAAAAAAAACATTACAACAGCAGAAAGCCGGCATTTTTATATTAAAATGCCGGCTTTCTTAATTAGTCATTCTCTGAATTATAGTTTAACCAATAATCGGCATCATGTTCTTGTAATATTTTTTTTCCAAAATCTCCCAATTCATTTGCGAATTGCTCACACGATCTTAATTCATTTTCATAATGAGCTTTTGCTTCTTCAGGATGCTCTGCTTCCCATTGTTTACGTAATCTATATTCTTCTCTGATTTTTCTCATTTCTTCGTCTTCAATTTTTGCATAAAGCCGATCTTCAATACCTTTAACATAATCTTTGGTGAGCTTGCAGTATTCATCGTCAAGGATAGAAATATGGTTTTCATAACGATAAATCATTAGATTTGCTAAAACCTCATCGCCAAAATCACCTTCATCGTATAAATACATATCTCTAGCAGAAGAAAACAGCGTTACAATATCCCTCAATTCATGCATATGTTCCATCAAAAAAGACACTTGCTCATCATGAGTTTTATCCTTAACCTGCTCAATCAATGCACAATAAGCTTTCTCGTACTCAAGGGCATTCTTGTCATCTTCACCGGATTCAGTGTAATTAATTATTTCATCAATAGAAGGAAAACCTGGTCTTTCCAGTTTTTCAATATTTTCTTCCATCTTTTTTTGAGTAATCATACTCACCACCTTGTTCCTATAGATACATAGTAACTGCTCACTTATCATAAAATCCATACTTTTCAGCAATAGACTTGTGCTTCATCAAAGAAAGCCATACCTCTCTGGCTGCCATTGAATCATCAAGACTTGAATGAGACCTGAAAACAAAATCAGGATTAAAGTTTTTTACTGCATCAATCAGTTTCTTCCATTTAAAACTCTGTCTCACGGGATCATACTCGCCATAATACTCGGCATATGCCTTCATGCAACAATGAAGAGAGGCGGCATGTCTCAGGGAACTTCCTAAAAATACCGAGTCAAAATTCATGTTGTACGCAACAACATGCTTCCCCTTAAAGAGCTTGTTAAGCATTGGTTTCAGAACCTTAAACCGGGGCGCATTCCTGACCATTTCAAAGCTTATTCCGTGAATTCTTTCCGCATCTGCCGTAAATTAATTTTCCGGCTAGGAAATAAAGAGATTGTTCCCGGTAGTTCTGGTCTCCGCCAGATACTGGGCAGCACCGCCTATTTCCACTCCCGGAATAAGATCCTCCTGCTTAATATTCATAACATCCATGGACATGGAGCAGGCTATGATTCTGACGCCTTTCTTCATAGCATCGGCTAGAAGTTCATCAGGCTGACTGATTTTCTTTAAACGCATAACCTTTTTCATCATCCAGCGTCCGAGCCCCAGAAAATTGAATTTCGATAATGGAAGACTTTTTATGCCGTTTCTGGTAATTGCCTTAAGTCCCCAGAAGGTAAAGAACAGGGTAACCTCCATTCCTGACGCCAGAGCGGCATTGGCAATAACCAAAGAGGCCATCACCTTATCCATATCCCCGCTGAATACCACAATGGTCTGCTTTTTATTGATCGCCGGAGTATAGCCGATTCCGGTAACGGCAGCATCCTTAGCACCGACTGAAGTAATTACCGCTTCAAAATCACCGTCTTTACTGACACAGCTTTCAAGCTGCACCCCCTGCATACTGACAAAAGCCTGAACATCATTTAAAAAACCGGGATCTGATGCAAGAACCTTTATCCGGTCAACGTTTCCGCTACGTATTTTTTCAAGATTGTCGCTTAATTTAACAATCGGCCCCGGACACTGTAGCCCCCTGCAGTCGAGAAGCATTTCTTTTTTGCCAAATTCAATGTTTTTTCCAACTTCATCATTATCTGTTCTACCATTCACTCTGTCTACTCCATGGCTTTTGGGATGCTCCTTTTTCCGGTTATCGCTGTCTGTATTAACAATAGCAGTGGTATAATCTCTGAAGAACGAGGCTCCTCCTGTCAGTACTGCTGTATCTATACCTGATGCCGCAAGTATTCTTGCCGCATTCCACGCTCTAACACCAACAGCGCATGTTATGATAACTTTTTTATCTTGAGGAATTTCTCCAAGGCGCTCACGCAGCTGTCCTAAAGGAATATTCGTAAAGAAAGGAAGGGCATAAACGGAAACCTCCGCTGGTTCACGGACATCAAGAAGGAAACAATTATCATTAGCATTATTCCTGCGGTTTGCAATAATTCCGGTAAGTTCTTTTACATCAATCTGCTTTTCCAGTCCGAGAGCTATGTTCTGCGCCGTAAATCCCAGCATATTAAGAGGAGACTTCGGAGCATTGAACTGTGGCGCATAGGAAAGATCCAGATCCACCAGATCCTCCCAGGTCCCTTTTTTTAAAATCAGAGCAGAGGCCACATCTACAATCTTGTCTGTTCCGGTTGCACCTGCTACCTCCAGCCCAAGAATCCGGCCGGTATGTTTTTCAAAAATGCCCTTTATGTGCAACTTTTTAGCTCCTGGATACCATCCCACATGATTATTCTGAGTAACCATGACTGTAAAATAATCAGTATCCTTCACTAAACCTGCGGACTGTATAAACTGCTCACTAAATCCAGTAACGGCACACTCAAGATTAAAGGCTTTCACTATACCGCTGCCACATGTACCGGCAAAACCTCCGGCATCCTTTAGTCCGGCTATCCGGTTACTGATAATTCGTGCTCCTCTTGCAGCAGGTCCCGCAAGAGCACTGCTTATCTGTTTCTGATTAACCATGTGTCTCACAGCAACTATATCTCCTGCGGCGTATATTCCGGGAATGCCTGTCTCAAAGTATTCATTAACCAGAATGTATCCTCGGCTATCCATATTCAGCCCTATGCCGCCGGCAAACCCCGTATTAGGGGTAACCCCGAGGGCCATTACCACCAGGTCTGCAGTAATTCTAGAACCATCAGAAAGCTCAGCCACAATCTTTCTATCATCATCACATCCGGCTGAAAACCCTGTAATACCGGTTTCTGTAATGACAGAAACTCCGTTGCAACGAAGCTCCCCTGACATCAGACGGCCGAATTCCTCATCAAATACACCTATCACTTCAGACTTCAGTTCAACAATAGTAGTATCAACCTGCATAGCAACGAGATTCTCGGCAAGCTCCACCCCGATAAAACCGCCACCGGCAATCACCACTGAACTGATTTTTTTATCGACAATCAGCTTCTTTATTCTCTCAGCATCATCAACTGTTCTGAGAGAGGTCACCTGTGGCAGATCAATTCCTTTAATACTTTTCGGAAGCACAGGGGATGCACCGGCGGCGATAACCAGACTGTCATAGGTATCTGCATATCTCCTGCCGTCCTTAAGATCTCTTACAGTTATCTCTTTTTTTTGGGTATTAATCGATACCACCTCACTGAGAGTACGAACAACTGTCCGGTATTTATGAGAGAATGTCTCGACAGGTGTAACAATAAGAGAATTTCTAGAAGGAAGTACATCACCTATATAATAAGGCAGTCCGCAGCTGGCATAGGAAATCTCACAGCCCTTTTCATAAATAACAATATCCTGATGTTCATCAAGACGTCTCAGTCTGGCGGCAACTGCTGCACCAGCAGCTGAACCACCTATAATTAATGTTCTGGTCATACCGGCTCCTGATTGTGGACAATAATTCTGATTTATGCACAGACTGTGCGGGTAATCTGTCACTTAAATTTAATGCTGACGTTTACGATTCAACGGATACATAATAATCCGGATAAATCCGATATTATATTCAAAGTCCGCATCAGATAAATTATTACAGAAAATCCTGTGAAAACACAATGTGATAGCTCACATTCAAATGATATTTTTTATCATTTGCCGGCACACAGAAAATATTAACAGAATACTGAGGTTTATCACCTCTGAAAATGATAAGAAAAAAACTCCGTTCTTCATTATCAGGTAGAACGGAGATTCTTTTAATAATAACGTATCCCGGGAATCACTCTCTCCCGGAAAAGATTCTACAGGATGATATCAACTACTCTGTGATTCTCTATTGCGTCTGTCCAAATTTAAAATAACATCATGCATACTTTCAAGAGTACTGCGGTGACCCACACTTATCATAATGGATTTTTTAAGAGTCTGCTGAAGAGAAGCGTACAGTTTTCTCTCATTAGGTTCATCCATGGCACTGGTAACCTCATCCATAAATATCACATCCGGTTCATTGATCATCGCTCTCAGAAAAGCTATACGCTGCTGTTCACCGAGACTCAGAACCATTCCCCACTGATCTTCAACGTTAAGCTGAGGAACAAGATAGTCAAGCCCCACATCAGTAAGCAGTTTCTCCAGGACTGAAGTATCATCTATAGCCGTTGAAGGATAGCAGATGGTCTGTGCCAGTGTTCCTAAAGGCATGTACGGTTTCTGACTCAAAAACAGCACTTTAGCCCCGGCTGGAAGAGAAACATTTCCGGATGAATACGGCCAGATACCGGCTATTGCCCTCAGAAGTGTGGACTTACCCACCCCGCTTTCACCTTTTATCAAAAGATGACTTCCAGGATTCAGCTCCAGATCAAGTTTATTTATCAGACAGCTTCCGTCCGGTTTAGTAACAGTCAGTCCGTTGAGAATGACCTGAGTCCCCTCAAAGCAGATGTCAGGCTTAGGAAGTTTCATGGAAGCTGCCATACTCTTTTCAAACAGAGCCAAACGATCTATTACAGCCTTCCAGGTAGCGAGTTCAGGGAACAGCGACATAATGACTGACAGAGAGTTGTATACCTGACCGAAAGCTGAGTTTATCTGCATCAGACTGCCAATAGTTATCAGTTTTGCAAAATACAGCGGTGAGGCAACCAATATCGGAAAAATTACAGCAAGCTGATCACAACCAAAAGTAAAGAACTCCAAAGCCTTGGTTCTGTTAATCAGACAAATGTAGTTCTTTACCACATCGCCAAAATAACCGTTAAGCCTGCCGTTTTCCTCTTTTTCCCCTTTGTATAAGGCAACAGCTTCGCCATTCTCACGAAGTCTAATGAGGGAATAACGGTAATCAGCCTCAAAGCGCTGCTGTCTGAAATGCAGAAGTGCCAACGGCTTACCGATGATAAAAGTAATCAAGGTACCACACACTGCGTATATCAGCGCCAGATAAAAAAGATAACCGTCCGGAAGATTAAAGGTAAAACCTGCCACGGTAACGCCTTCCACTCTGGATGAAAGCCCCCAGAGTATTATCGCAAAGGTCACCAGCATGGCGGAAGACGTAATAAGGCGGACAATGATGCCTATGGTAAGAGTGACGAAGGTGTTAAGGTCTTCAGCTATACGCTGATCGGGGTTATCTGTTTTTTGATCAGTAAGCTGGAGTCTGTAATAGGTACTGTCATCGAGATATCTTTTGGTGAAGTTGACGGTGAGCCATTTACGCCAGCGGATGCTCAGTGCCGAAACAACATATGATTTGTAAACCACGTTAACCACGTGTAACGTAGCCAGAAAAAGAAACAAATACAGACCACCGTAGAAGCCGTTCATGTTGTAATTCTGCACATTATCCCAAAATTCCTTGTACCAGTCATTAAACATCTTGGCAAGATAGATGGTAATTCCGGTAAATATCAGTATGCCGATAAACTGAAGCCATCCGGGAATGCTCTCCTTGGTTTTCCAATAAGGAACCGCAATTTTAAAAAATGCACTAACAGTCTGACGTAACCGCAAACTCTCGTGCTTATCAGGATTATTACCATCATGCTTACGGGTTCCAAACCTGCTGAAAAAACCCTTCCTTACTTCTTTTTCCTTTATCATGTTATCCCTGTCCATCCACCTTTTCTGAAATGTCCGTCATCTATGAATTATTATCAGTGGATATTTTAATCTGCTGACGGAAAAAATATAAAACTAGAGAGGCATTGTACCAAATTCAACACTTAGTGGTATTTTGTTTATAAGGGAAAGCAACTTTCTTATCACGAATCATTGATCCAGTGCAATAAATCACTGCTTTTTTACAGTCTGCCTCAAAAACACCTTTACAAAAAGAAGCTCCCCCCAAATCACAATGATCTGAGAGGAGCCGTTGCTATTTAATAATCTGAAATAAAAAAATCTCTATTATCAGCCACCGAATATCTGTTTTTAAAAACCTGTATTCTGCCGGAATATTAATACCGGTATTTTACTATTCTTCGAATTTTATTCCGTACTTGCCTGAGCGCACGTCAATAATTCTGACAACCTTGGCTTTAGCATCGATATGAGGCATATCATCATCATCGTCAGAAATAATCTGTACAGCCTGTCCTACCTGCAAATCCCCCTCCATTAACAGTAGCGACATGCCGGTAGCACTCAAATCAAGACATTCTGCTTTAAACACCGATTCTTTGGTAACGACTCGGCACTTTATCGGTAATTCTACCCTAATAAACGTTCTACGTTCTTTGTTACTAGACATTATATTTCCATATGAATAACTAAACCAAAGAGACTGTACAAATCATTATGACAGGAATTTAGACAACTGCCATCATGAAAAAGCAAAAACATAATGGCTGTCAGCAAACAGTTCCCATATAACAAATAATCAATCTTATCCTTTTTTTATATTTTTCTTTTATTATGTTTTGGTATATTCGAAATATTTACACACTCCGCTATGCTTATGCATTTAACCCGGATAGAAAAGATCTAAAAACATGATGCCGGATTAAATAATCTGACAGGGACTGACACCATACATCAGCATTATTAATACATTAATTTTAAAGTTGCTGTTTTTGATTACCACACAAAAATAAAAAAAATGTTGACAAGCATATGAACTATCTCACATCTTTCACTCCTTCTGTATTATTTTTCTCAGAGTATTCAAATTTTTCCTGAGAGCCTGATCATTTATCAAATTTATTTTAATCCATGCCATTTTAATTTTTATCAAGATGTCAAGACAGGAGGTAATCTCCCGTACATGAGAACAACTTTCACATCCATACAGTACAGGCTTTAAATCATTTACATAAAAAGCTAGTTATGAGACAATCATAAGTGTTTACATGATATTTTTTACAAACTGATAATTGTTATTTCCAAAAAGCATCATTCCGGCACATTTAGGAGAATGCTATCAGGAGAGGTTAAGTATTCACCTTTTTTGTTATAGCACTTCATATTTTGAACTAATTGCCCTGAATAATATCAAATACCAAAGGAATACTCTTCATCGTCCGGTACTGATAACGTCACAAAATTCACCCGGCTGTATACGTAAAATAATATGTGAAGTTCCTAATATGACTGTAAAATCTCACATATTCATAAAATATAAAGGCAAAAAATAAGACATGCTGAACAATAACGAACATCAACAAATATCAATATACCGCAGAATATTATCTCTCAGTTCCATTCTTCTGCCATACAGACATATACTGCTGTTTGCCCTTTTTTTTATTCTGGTTTATGCCGTAACCAGAATTACAGGCATAATCATCTACCATGACGTCATCGATTTAAGAGAGACCCCGAAACTTCTTTTTAACGGATTGCGCACTGATATTTCCGGTCTGGGATATATTCTGGCTCTCCCTGTACTGCTTACCTTTATCTGGAGTTCCCTACCTGAAAAAATCAGCAGATTTTTTTTCCTGATTGAAAAGGTCTATCTGTTAGTCATAGGTTCTCTAGTATTCTTTATGGAACTGTGTACTTTTCCTTTTATGGAAGAGTACGCTACCAGACCGAACAGACTTTTTGTGGAATATATCATCTATCCGACGGAATTAACCAAACTGATGATCAACGGACATCTGTTTTCGGTTATTACTGTTCTTTCCCTGATGGCAGTCTTCATCTTCTTTTTTTATAAAGTTCTAAATAAACTTAGTATTAGGAAAAACAGTTTCAATCCTGTTTCCATTCTTATTTTTATTTTAATAGGCGCTCTAACATTTATTTCCGCACGTTCATCCTTTGATCACCGACCTTTCAATATAGCCAAAGCCAGTTTTTCCACAAATCAGATTGTGAACACCCTGACAGCCAATTCAGGTTATACGCTGGTAACCTCAATAAAAGGTATGATGTCCGAAAACAACTATACCTATGAGACTATGCCGGACGAGGATATTCTGAATACTGTCAAAACAGATACCGGTTTTGACTACTCTCCGGCTACAGAAAATAATCCCACTATGAACCACCTCTCACCTACCGGTATAAACGGCAGAAAGAATATCGTCATTATTCTTGAGGAAAGTATGGGAGCACAGTATGTCGGATTTTTGGGAGGCAGCAACCTTACACCTAATCTTGACCGTATTTATCATGAAGGTTTGGGATTTTCCAGACTGTATGCCACCGGAGTCCGTTCCGTAAGAGGAATAGAAGCAGTGACTGCAGGTTTTACCCCGACTATAAACACTTCTACCGTAAAACGCGAAAAAACCCAGAAGAACTTTTTCAATCTGGCATCCGTACTGAAGGATAACGGTTATCACAACAGCTTTATCTACGGCGGTGAATCCCACTTTGATAACATGAAGTCTTTCTTCTTAGGTAACGGATATACTGAAATCATCGATTTTAACAGCTACACCAATCCTATTTTTATCAGTTCCTGGGGAGTATCAGATGAAGACCTGTTTAACAAGGCTCTAGAACATTTTGATAACATGCATCAGAAAGAGCAACTGTTCTATTCTCTGGTTTTCACCTCTTCAAATCATGATCCTTTTGAAATCATTGAATCATTCGCCGGAAATGTAAAAAACCGCGATACAGCTGTACGTTATGCAGATTATGCTCTCGGAAAATTCTATGATGAATTGAAGAAAAAGCCATACTTCAACGATACCGTGTTTCTGGTAATAGCCGATCATGATTCCCGTGCATGGGGAAATGAACTCATTCCGGTAAAGCATTTCCATATTCCTGGAGTAATTTTCGGTGGGGGCATCACTCCGAAAATTGAAGAACATGTTGTCAGCCAGATTGATATGCCGAAAACATTGCTTTCTCTGGCCGGAATTACCGCTGATGTACCTACTGTAGGCTACGATCTTACAAACCTTCCGGAGAATTTCAACGGCCGGGCTCTACTGCAGTTCTACCAGAATTTCTGCTATCTTAAGGATGACGGCTCTGCAGTTATGATTCTGCCTGATAAAAAAATATCCACCGCCACATACGACTTCTCTACTAAAAAGCTTACTGAAAGTCAGGAGAACAAACCTCTAGAGAAGGTAGCACTGGCGTATGCCCTGCTGGGCGAGCTTGCTTATGATAAAGGATTCTTCTCAGTCAAAAAAGATAAGAAGCTGTAAAAACTGATTTAAGTACTGAGACCAGCAGTCATTTTTTATATTATTTGTTCGTAATAATTTACACATAAAAAAAGCTCTAACCTTAAACAGATCAGAGCTTTTCTTCTCACAATATTCCGAAATGCTCCCCAAGTATTGTATTACTTGAGGAAACAGACCGTTAAATCCACGGCTTCAGTTTCTTTTCATAATCTGAAATCTGGTCTTCATGCTGCAGAGTCAGACCGATATTATCAAGACCGTTCAGCAGGCAGTAGCGACGGAAGCTGTCAAGAGTAAAACTGAAGGTTAAATCATTACACTTAACCTGCATATTTTCCAAATCAACAGTAATCTTCTGACCTTCATGAGCGTTGATTTCGCGATGCAGTTTTTCAACTTCCTCAGGAGTAAGCTTAACGAGAAGCAGACCGTTATTTAAAGAGTTGTTGTAGAAAATATCCGCAAAGCTGGAAGCAATTATAGCCTTGAAACCATAATCTGCCAATGCCCAAGGAGCATGCTCACGGCTGGAGCCGTTACCGAAATTCTCTCTGGCAACAAGAATACTTGCCCCTGCATAACGAGGGTAATTGAGAATAAAATCAGGATTAGGAACAGTACCGGCTTCATCAAGATAACGCCAGTCATTAAACAGATGTTTACCGAAACCTGCTCTTGATACAGCCTGCAGGAACTGTTTAGGAATAATCTGGTCGGTATCCACATTAGCCGCATCCAGAGGTACTGCTAAACCTTCATGACAAACAAATTTTTGCATAAATCCGATCTCCTAAAAATTTCTGATATCAACAAGATGACCGGCTATAGCGGCTGCAGCTGCCATTGCTGGACTAACCAAATGAGTTCTTGAACCGCGACCCTGTCTGCCTTCAAAGTTTCTGTTTGAAGTTGAGGCACAGCGTTCTCCACTTGGCACACGGTCACTGTTCATAGCTAAACACATTGAACAGCCAGGAAGTCTCCATTCAAAACCTGCATCCTTGAAGATCTTATCAAGACCGAGACTCTCAGCTACATCCTTAACCTCCTGAGAACCTGGAACAACAATGGCCTGAACATGAGCTGCAACCTTTCTGCCCTTGATAACGGCAGCGGCTGCCTGAAGATCCTCCAGACGTCCGTTAGTACATGAACCGATAAACACCTTGTCAATTTTAACATCAGTAATTCTGGTATGCGGCTTTAAGTCCATATAGGCGAGAGCCTTTTCACAGGAAAGCTTTTCAATTTCATTATCAAAATCTTCCGGAGCCGGGATTAAATCATCAATACCCATACCCTGCCCAGGATTTGTTCCCCATGTTACCATTGGCTTGATTTCTTCTGCATTCAGAGTAACAACAGCATCCCACTTAGCATCATCATCAGACTTAAGAGTCTTCCAGTATGCCAGTGCCTCATCCCATACGGCATCCTTAGGAGCAAAAGGTCTGCCCTTGACATAGTTGAAGGTTACTTCATCTGGGGCAATTAAACCAACCTTTGCTCCCATCTCAATAGCCATATTAGACAGAGTCATTCTGCCTTCCATTGTTAATGCTCTTACAGCTTCACCGCAGAATTCTACGGCATAACCGGTACCGCCGGCAGTTCCGAGTTTGGTACAGATAGCCAGAATGATATCCTTGGCTGATAAATTATCACCGAGACGTCCTTTAACCTCAATCTTCATATTCTTAAGACGAGCCTGCTTGACAGTCTGGGTGGCGAGAACATGTTCAACTTCGGAAGTACCGATACCGAAAGCCAGAGCGCCGAACGCCCCATGGGTTGCAGTATGAGAGTCTCCGCATACCAGAGTTACACCAGGAATGGTTACACCAATCTGCGGACCGATAACATGAACAATACCCTGCCACTTGTGTCCAAGAGCATAAAGAGGAACACCGAATTTGTTACAGTTATCAATCAGTGTCTGCATCTGAATCCGGCCAAGCTCACCGCAGGCATCAATGCTGCTGGAAAGAGTGGAAACATTGTGATCCATGGTTGCCCAGGTTCTGTTAGGTCTGCGAACCTGTCTGTGATTATATTCAAGACCGGCAAAAGCCTGAGGACTGGTTACTTCGTGGAGCAGATGTCTGTCGATGTAAAGAATAGGAGTTTCCCCCTCATTCTCGGATACGATGTGAGCATCATAGAGCTTTTCGTATAAAGTCTTACCCATTTTTATAATTCCTTAATTTTCTTGGCTATCAAATCACCCATTGCACTAGTGCTCTGAACTTCGTGCTTGCTGGCTCCGCTTGCCATTAAGTCTCCTGTCAGATAACCTTCTGCCAGAACTGCTGACACTGCGTTTTCAATAGCCTTGGCAGCTTCCTCAAGCTTAAAGCTGTATCTCAGCATTAAAGCTGCGGAAAGAATCTGAGCCACCGGGTTAGCAATGTTCTTACCGGCAATATCCGGAGCTGAACCGCCGGCAGGTTCATAAAGACCGAAGCCGTCTTCATTAAGGCTGGCGCTTGGAAGCATACCCATTGAACCTGTAATCATGGCGCATTCGTCAGAAAGAATGTCACCGAACATGTTGTTACATAACAGGATATCGAACTGGGCAGGATCCTTAACCAGCTGCATGGTGGCATTATCGATGTAAATATGGTTGAGTTCAACATCAGGATATGACTTGTGAACTTCAGTTACAACTTCTCTCCACAAAATAGAGCTCTGCAGAACATTTGACTTATCAACAGATGTTACCTTGTTTCTGCGAAGTCTGGCAGATTCAAAAGCAATCTTGGCAATTCTCTCAATCTCGAAACGATGATAGATTTCAGTGTCATAGGCTTTTTCATCTGCGCCTTCACCTTCTCTGCCCTTTGGCTGACCGAAATAGATACCTCCGGTGAGTTCTCTGACACATACCATATCAAAACCTTTAGATGAAATATCTTCACGTAAAGGAGACAAACTGTTAAGGCCCTGATGAATCTGAGCCGGTCTGAGGTTGCAGAAAAGTTTGAAATGCTTACGTAACGGTAGTAAAGCTCCTCTTTCAGGTCTCTGATCAGGAGGTAGATGATCCCACTTAGGACCGCCTACTGAACCGAACAGAATAGCATCAGCCTCCTCACAGGCCTTTAATGTTTCATCAGGTAGCGGACAGCCGCATTCATCAATAGCCTTGCCACCGACAAAACACTGCTTAAAATCAAAAGAAAGATTAAACTTTTCAGCAGTTGCTGAGAGAACCTTAAGAGCCTGCTCCATAACTTCAGGACCGATACCGTCCCCAGGTAAAACTGCTATACGTAATTTTTCTGACATTTTCTAACTCCAAAACACTGAGGTAATGTATTTCCTCAGCAAATTCATAACTAATGGACGTTTTCATCCATTAACTGACGACAATCTTCAATCAGACTGAATCAAGCGGCATCTGCCACTTAAAAAAACAAATTATTACCGCCGGCTGAATAAACAGGCTGGAATACCGGCTATTCCTCTGCTCCGGCATCAGCAGATATCCGGCTCTTTTTAGCTTCAATGAGTTCAGACCTGTATATAGCGTTACAGGCATGTATCATTGCCAGTGCAGATGCCTGGATTATATCCGTGGCGAGTCCCATTCCGTGGAATACTCTTCCCTTATATTCAACAATAATGGAAACCTGTCCCAGCGCATCCATTCCCTGACCTTTAGCCTTGATTTCATACTTTTTAAGGCTGATATCATATCCTGTGAGTCTGTAGATGGTTCTGTACATAGCATCAACCGGACCGTTACCGACATCCGCCCCGGTGAGATGCTCCCCGCCGGAAGACATCCTGATACTGGCGGTCGGAATCACATCGCCGGCACCGCTCATTACAGACAGGTATTCAAGACTGAACTGTTCTGGCTCCTCATGCAGATTACTGAAAAACAGCAAAGCCTCAAGATCATAATCAAAAACCTGTCCCTTGATATCTGCAAGTTCCTTGAATCTCTTATATACATTATCTAGATCATAGCTGTCTGAAGAATAACCGAGAGCCTCCAGGCGATGAGCTATAATGTGCCTTCCGGAACGGGCTGTAAGATTCATGGTATTTTCCTTCAGACCTACGCTCTCCGGTGTAATAATTTCATAGGTATCACGATTCTTCAGCACACCGTCCTGATGAATACCGGAACTGTGTGAAAAAGCATTGGCTCCCACAATAGCCTTGTTCGGAGCTATCGGCATATTACACAACTGACTCACCAGCTGTGATGTTCTGGTAATTTCAGTACAGTTGATGCCTGTTTCAAGATTAAGCAGACGGTTACGGGTCTTTATGGCCATAACCACCTCCTCCATTGAACAGTTTCCGGCACGTTCACCGATACCGTTAACTGTACATTCAATCTGTCTTGCCCCCTTGGCCACAGCGCTTAAAGAATTAGCTGTTGCCATCCCCAGATCATTATGACAGTGTACACTGATTCTGGCCTTGTCAATATTCGGCACCCTGTTGAAAAGCTGTTCAATGATACCGCCGAATTCAAACGGCAGAGTATAACCCACGGTATCCGGAATATTAATTGTCCGGGCTCCGGCATCAATTGTAGTCTCCACAATACGACACAAATGATCAATAGGGGTTCTTCCGGCGTCCTCACATGAGAATTCCACATCAGGAGCCTTGTTTCTAGCGTACTTTACGGCATTTACAGCCATTTCCACAATTGCATCAAAATCACGATGCAACTTATCCTTGACATGAACATCTGATGTAGCGATAAAGCAGTGAATACGATAATTGTCACATACACTAAGAGCTTCATAAGCTGCATCAATGTCTTTCTGTACGGAGCGAGCCAGACCACATACAGTACTGTTTTTTATCTCTCTGGCAATCATCTGGACAGACTCAAAATCGCCGTGTGATGAAACCGGGAACCCCACCTCCATCACATCCACCCCGAGACTTTCCAGTGCTTTGGCTATCCGTAGTTTTTCTTTAAAAGACAGACTGGCTGACAAAGCCTGTTCACCGTCTCTGAGCGTGGTATCAAAAATTATAACTCTGTCCGACATAGAAACATTCTCACCTAGTACAGTATTCTCAGCCGATATGGCTCATATTATTTTCTGCCGATCCAGTATGAGGTATTCATCTATTATTCTGAAAGAACCCGGTAGGAAACTGGGTACACCGGCAAAATTTTTTTATAATTTTAATGGTTGGTAGGGAATATGTCAAAAAGCATTAAAAAGTAAGAAAAAATAATTACATTCTTTACCTTATCCGTCACCTGCACAGAATAATTCTGAGAACATATCCGGTCATCCTGATACTCTGGAAGTCAGCATCCGGTAATCCGGAAAATGCAGTCAATACATTTAAACAACCTGACGCAATAATGTATGTTTTCTCCCATAATCAAAAAAAATATTCTTTTCAAGGATATAAATCATCAAAGATCTGTCATATAACTACGGGAGGCTCCGTTATTGAAAAGATTACAGAAAAAAAAGAAGGTGTATAAGATCAAAAGCTCACTTGCAAAACATACAACAGAGCCGAAAAAAATCATATTCATCTGATAATTAACCGACAATACGAAAGATATTTTGTATAATATTGACCTGCAAAATGTTTGATTAGTAAGTTCAACCGGTGGTGAGCTATAAATCCGTGATGTATTTACCAATCAAACAGTATGTTACGTATAGGTCATTATCTGAATACCAGGGCTTGTTTTATAATATTTTATATGATGCCGGCCATTTTTATGGTCAGCACAACAGCTCTGTTTTACAGACCTGAATATACGCAGCTGACAGCAGTACACATGTCATATTATGCAGATTCCGCCGTCCGGAAGGATTGTCAGACGGAAAGTGCCGGCGGAATTCCGACACCGTGACACTGTCACATTTTAATAAAATTCTCAGATTATGGTACCGGACAGCACAAAGAACATCTGTCCGCATATAATAAATGATTGGGATCAGGCATGAGTTACACAACATCTCACAGCGGTAATAAATCAATAAAAAAACATGATAATTCCCATGACAACCGGAATCATCGCCCGTCATCAGGAATAAGTACCGGCAGTTCAGATACTGTCACCGCTGTCACCAACAGTGATAATTATTCCAATCCTGATCAGCAGTACATATTCTTTGGCGGTGGTCAAGGTTCTCAGGGGAATCTATTCTCAATTCCCAGACACCATATGTACGCCATATGGATTCTGCTGACATTTTCCTTCATAACTGCCATATTTCTTCCAACACCAGAAGAAATATCCAACAAGAATGAATACTCCTGGGTTTCCACCGGACGTCTGCCAGACAGTCATGCCTACATGAACAGAAATATTTTTTCTGAAGAAGACATCAATGCAACCGAAACTATCGACAGCGATCCCATTCCGTTCAGTGCTCTCTATGATGAAGATGATGACAGCAGTTCTGATGAGGCGGAATGGTTCACTCAGACCATTGTTCAAGGCGATAACATCAATAACATTTTCAGAAGTTTAAACCAGCCTTATGCCGTACTTAAGGCAATGGAACAGGTTCCTCAGTACGGTCAGAACATCAGCATAATTAAACCGGGAAACAAGCTGTACTTCCTCTTTAATAACCAGATGCAGATTCTTCAAATGGTTAAACCGTATGATAAACAGCATCAGTTGCGTTTTATCAGACCTACAACCGATTCTCTTGAATTCACGGCAGTCATTGAACCAATTGACGCTCATCTTACCGATCAGAATGACGATGAGGTAAAATCAACCACCGAAATAGCCGTTCAGCCGCAGAATCAGCAGTCTGCACCGAACAAGGAAAGCACCCTGACCCAGACAGATAAAAAAGAAACAGTAGCACCTGACAGCAGCACTCCGGCATCTGCAGAGGAAAAAGCCAGACGCGAACAGGAGCTTGCCAAGAAAAAGGCTGCAGAGGAAGCTAGGAAGAAGGCTGCTCTCGAAGCAGAACTTGCTCGCAAAAAAGCTGCTGAAGAAAAAAGACAGGCCGAGGAACGCGCCAGGAGAGAAATGCTTAGCAAGCGCAAGGAACTGGTGGTATTCAAAATTCAGAATGGCGACACCTTCAACAAGGCAGCTCAAAGAGCAGGGCTGACCAAGGATGAGGCGTATAAAATCACCAATCTGTACAAAGGTCGCCTCCAGCCGAAAAATCTGCGTCCGGGGGACGAGGTTCGTGTACTCTTCACCAGCAGCAAGCCTAACTCCAAAATCAACGCAGTGTCCATAAATTCTCAAAAGAACGGCAGATTGAATGCTTTTAGGGATCCGTCAAGCAATTCTTATCTTGATGATACCGGAATACACACAAAGAAGAGCACCAAATTCAACCGGTATCCTATTGCCGGTCAGATTAGGATTACCAGTCACTTTAATCCTAACAGACGACACCCTATCACCAGAAAAGTCCGGCCGCACAATGGTACCGATTTTGGCGTAAAAGTCGGCACTCCTATTTTTGCTCCTGCTGATGGTGTGGTCACCAAGGCCACCTTCCAGAATGCTGCGGGCAACTACATTGTTATTCAGCATAAAGGTGACTACTCAACCGTATATATGCACCTCAGCAAAATTCTCGTAAAACCTGGACAGAGGGTGAGAGCCAATGATCGTATTGCTCTAAGCGGAAACACCGGTGCCTCAACAGGACCACACCTTCACTACGAAGTCCGTATCAAGGGGGTTCCTGTGGATGCTTTAAGAGTGAGTCTGCCAAGCTCAGGAGCTTATGACAGTAGCAAGGAAAACAAATTCAAGACCCAGATTGCTGAATACAAGCGCAGACTTGGTATCAAGTAACAACTTAAACAACCATGTCATAACTGCCAGTTCCACCGGCACATCTCTCATTAATGGTAGAGACAGTACTTGCAATTTATATGATGTTTTTTAATTTAGTTAAAAACTGGATTACCGGTTATTCACAATATGCAGAATACAGGGAAAGATTCTATAGACATCTCCGTTCCGTTGAACACGGATATATAGGAATTGTTGAATCACCATGGAGAGAAGCTCCTGCATTTTCATCATTTGACCAGCTGCATGCTCTGCTCTCAAATAAAGGAGTCACCTCAGTCGAAAGAGATGCCTTTGCCGTTTTCTGCTGTAAAAAGAAACTGTATGAGCCTTCTGCTATTGTCAAAGGAATGCTCTCGTCACCTTCCGATGCCGGAAGCGTCAAATCAAGATTGAATATTCTGCTTAAATGCCTCAGCACTCCTGATGATTCAGATGAAATAGGTGCTATAAACGAACTACTGAAAAATCTTTCCGGTGATTTATAAATTTCTGACGGTTTGGGTATAATCACTTTTTTAGTAATTAAGAAAATAACTTTATTTTTTCTCGGAGCGTTACTTGTAAATATTGTGAAATAAATTACCAAATTTAATGTTTTTTAACATAAATTAACAAGTATTTAATTATTAACAACAATTCAAATAGTAATTAGAAGCTATTCACAATTATCAACATTTCACCTTAGTAAATCCAAAAAGTTCAACAGTATCAATAGTTTAAAAAAATTTAATACTTTATACTCACTCGAAATAGCCACATATTTTTACATATGATGCAGGAGGTGTTTATGTTACTCACAACACTTAATCGTACAAAGCAGGTATCTTCCGGCAATCTAAAATGGATTGATGAGATGATTCATGCCCGCGAAAAATTAATCACCACCTATTTTAAATTACTTACCCTGCCTTTAGATAAAAATGATACAGGTTCAGCAGAGTTACACCCTTCGTATGAACAAATGAGTGAATTTTGTTCACTGTTAGTCGATTATTTGTCCAGAGGACACTTTAAAGTCTACCCAAAAATCCTTACAATTATGGAAAATGTGAGTAGTAGAAGATTAACAGTTGCCAGAAGACTTATTCCGCGCATTGAAAATACTACCGAATATCTGTTAAAATTTGACGAAAAATATAGTGGCGAACTAGATGAAGGCATTATGCGTAATTGGAGAAAAGATTTAGCATATGTCGGACAATGGCTAGAAATTCGCTTTAAACATGAAGATCGCATGGTTATAGCACTACAGATAATGGATAATGCTATGGCACAAACAACAAAAGGCAAGACAAAACAATGTTCGACGAAGAAAAAAGAAGATTCACCAGAATAGCGTATAAATGTCGTGGATTCTTTACCAGCCACGGCCAGGCTTTTCCGGTGACCATTCAGGATTTATCTCTCAAGGGAGTACAGGCAGAAACAAAAAGAGATACCGGTATCGGGGTTAATACAAGGGGAAATCTGGTAATCTGTATTTCTGACGCAGACAACATCTCCATGGATGTAAAAGTTGTAAGAATTGATGGTTTAAAACTGGGAATGTACTGTCAGCGTATAGATCTTGAAAGCATGAATATCCTGAAGGAGGTATTCAGTCTTAATATCAAGGATTACAATCTGTTGAGTCGCAATCTCGAAGAATTAAATCGTTAAAACACGCTCTCAACTACATCATAACATATGTGATGCACTGAAACTACAGTTCATACTGAGTAAGCATTAAACATTCCGGTATGCAGTATGAACCTTATCTTAAAACTAGTTCGATCTGTAATGTTTTTTGAAGGGGATGCATTTTAAAAATGCATCCCCTTCACTTATGTTATTAAAAAGATTTTACAGGATATTTATTAAGCAGGATAAATATCCTCAGATTACGCAAAAAACTTTCCGTAATACCCTGTCAGTAGCAGGACTATGATTATTGAAACCACGAAATACTTGTAATAGATTCTCGCAAATTCTGCTCTAGGGAGCTTTATCCCACTACCGGAATTAACCTCATTCACATAACCATTCCAGCCCCAGCCTGTTTTGCTGACACAGAACATAACCATCAGCAAGGCTCCGATAGGCAGAACATTATTCGTAACAATAAAGTCACACAAATCAAGAATATTTGAACCACTCCCAAGAGGAGTAAAACCTGACCACTGGTTAAAACCAAGGATTACAGGTACTGACAGCAGAGGGATCACCACAAAATTAACCATGGCTGACTTATGTCTTGACCAGTTAAACAACTCCATACATCCGGCAATAATCCCCTCTATCACAGCTACAACTGTGGTCAATGCAGCTATTGATAAAAACAGGAAAAATACCGATCCCCATATTCTACCGTTAGGCATCTGACTGAACATCTGAATCATTGTCTGAAACACCAGTGTCGGTCCGACATCCGGTTTTATACCATAGGTATAACATGACGGAAATATGATAACACCGGCAAGAAGAGCTACTATGGTATCAAGAATGGCTATAATTGAAGATTCCTTAATTAAAGAATGCTTTTTGGAAATGTATGAACCGAAAATCAGGATGGAGCCGATTCCAACACTCAGTGAAAAAAACACCTGAGTCATGGCATTTAAAATAACATTAAACCAGCCTACCTTCTCAACAGCCTCCAAATCAGGCTTCAGATAGAAGGACATCCCTGCACTAGCTCCTTCAAGAGTGAGAGAATTAGCGGCCATTACAATCATAACTAAAAACATTCCGACCATACAGTATTTGGTTATTTTTTCAACTCCGTTCTGCAGACCGCGATAGCAGATAAAACATACCGTTGCTATTACCATAAATACATATGCCAGCTGGATATACGGATCTGCCTGCAGACTGTTAAACTTCGCACCGATTTCTGTTTTGGAAAGGCCGATGGTCGAACCTTCAGCCACCTGCACAAAATAATACACCAGCCAGCCGGCGATTACTGAGTAGTAGGACATCAGCATGTAAAGACCGAACATGGAAATAACCGGAATTACTCCCCATCTTCTGAAATTAGGAGAAATAGAAGTAAAGGCCTTAACGACACTGCAGCCGGATGACCTGCCTATGGCAAGTTCCACAGTAAGAATAGGTATTCCCAGCAGAAAAAGAAAACCGATATAAATCAAAACAAAAATCGCCCCGCCGCACTGTCCGGTAATAAAAGGAAATCTCCATACATTGCCGAGACCTACGGCACACCCCGCAGCAACCAGTAAAAAACCAAGACGAGAAGCAAAGACTCCCCTTGTATTATTAACATCACCCATAAAGCAACCCTGTAATAATTATGTCTATATTCCTGTTATTGTATAATGCTCCGTTTATTCTTTTGCTAATTTGCGGAATTTTTTATTATAAAAACGAGACCATCTGCACCGGAGCACAGTCCTTTACAGAAATTTAAACAGGTGGCTTCCCAAAAAGAATTCATTTAAAGCCACACATAAGGCATCCAGGATAAACTCCCGGAAAAAACCAAGTCGTGCGGTACGTTACCTGCGTATTCAGTGCATCAGATTCAAAGCTTCCTGCAAAGTTTTCACCGGATATATCTTCATATCACCTATCGGCTTACGCGGATTATTATCAAAAGGAATAATCGCCTGCTTAAAACCATGTTTGTATGCTTCTTGAAGTCTTTCCGTTCCCTGAGTCACCGGTCTTACCTCTCCGTTAAGACCTATTTCACCGAATGAAATCAAATCCCGGTCAATCGGGGAATTGCGGTAACTAGAGAGGAGGCTCAGTATCAGTGGTAAATCGGCACTTGTTTCCTCAACCTTGACACCTCCGACCACATTGATAAAAACATCATGATCACCTAAAGACAGCCCTCCGTGTTTATGAAGAACCGCCAGCAGCATCGATAAACGGTTGGCTTCAGTCCCCAGTGTGAGTCTTCGCGGATTACCATACTGACAGTAGTCAACTAGCGCCTGAAGTTCCACCAGAAGCGGTCTGGATCCCTCCCAGACAACCATAACCAGAGATCCGGAGCTAACCACATCAGATCGATTTAAAAAAATGGCGGAAGGATTGCTTACTTCACGCATTCCTTTCTCCACCATAGCAAAAATACCTATTTCATTAATGGCGCCGAAACGATTCTTTTTACAGCGCAGGGTTCTGAATCTGGAATCACTTTCCCCTTCAAGAAGCAGGGAGCAATCCACACAGTGCTCAAGAATCTTCGGACCGGCAATAGTTCCGTCTTTGGTAACATGACCGATAACAAAAGTGGCAACATTATTCTGCTTGGCAAACTGTGTGAGAGCAGCCGCACCTTCTCTGACCTGGGACACACTGCCTGGAGCCGAGGAAATGGTATCGAGATGCATTACCTGTATGGAATCAACAATCAGTATCTGAGGTTTTTCCTTTTCCGCCATGGCAAGAATCATCTCAATAGAGGTTTCCGTGGCTATTTTCACACCGGCAGTATTGCAACCTAGACGGTTAGCCCTCATAGCCACCTGCTGTAACGACTCCTCACCGGTTATATAAAGTACTCTTACCCGGCTTGCCAGATGACACACCACCTGTAAAAGAAGAGTTGATTTACCGGCGCCGGGATTCCCCCCGATTAAAACAACTGAACCGGGAACAATACCGCCGCCAAGCACCCGGTCAAGTTCATTAAAACCTGACGGAATACGCGGTACGGAGCTTAATTCAACACTGTTAAGAGGAACCACCTTCTGCGAGATCTCACCGGAAAATCCCCGCATTCTGTTCATTAACACGCCGGAGTTTACTTTCGGAGTATAGCTCTGAGCAACTGTTTCCTGAATGGAATTCCAGGCTCCGCATTCCGGACATTTTCCCTGCCATTTGGAAAACTCTGCTCCACATGAACCACATACAAATACTGAATTACTTTTAGCCATTTATAATCGCATAATCCACTGTTATTCAAATGTTTACCGTCATACCTCCGGTGTCACAGACGGACATACCGTGCTATTATTTTTTTAGGTCGACCACCACAATCTGTGCCGGTACCCCAAGTCTCACAAAAAAGCCGGCCCAGAGAATTGTTCCATTACTAACGATAAGTTTTTTATCACCATTTTCGTAAAGACCTGATACATATCCCTTGTTAAATAACGATACCACCGTTCTAAGCACCGGCAACATTCCTCCGTGAGTGTGACCGCTTAGGGTAATATCAGCACCGGCTCCGGCACTGAGTTCAAAAAGATCCGGACGATGAGACATCATAATAATAGGAAGCTTTTTATCAATATTCTCCATTGCCTTGTAAAAATCCGGTGACTCTTCCGGAGGCTCACACCTCTGTGCCTGAGTATCCGTCACTCCGGCAATGACCAGAAACGGAACCCCATGCTCATTAACAAGTGTTTCATTGGCATTATGAAGCATTTTTATGTTTATCCGCTGCCAGACGTTTTCCCAGGACGATGTTTGGGAATAGTATTCATGATTGCCGTTCACGGCATAAACTCCGTATGGTGCAGTTATTTTTTTGAATTCATCAAGCTGCAGTTTTATCGGTTCATATTTCCCGTCAATGATATCCCCGGTAAGGAGAACCACATCCGGTTTAAGAGTGTTCACTCTGTCAATAATATCCCTGATTTTTTCCACAGATACATTAGGACCTATGTGAGTATCAGAAAGCTGGACTATTCTGAAATGCTCAGGATATTTAGGAGAACTGAAGCTGTAGAATACATTAACCGGAGGTAGACCGGCATTATATGTTCCCAGAGCGGCAATTCCCAGAGAAAGAATCATTACTGACACCAAAATAATTCTTTTTATTTTCAGATGAACGTGTTTTCCGGTACAGAATTTAACAATAGTGGTAACCGTCAGAATGCATATGGAAAAAAATATGGAGGTAACAAGAAAAAACTGTGCCGCACTGGCTGCAACTATAACCGGCCCGGGGAGATCCGGAGCCAAAAGATTGCCACCGAACAATACTAGCAAAGGATTTTTTGCCGCCATTAAAAAGAAAATGACAGCCAGAACAGCCTGAAGCCATGGTTTTACCCTCAACTGTCTGATTATTGTAACGTATGCAAGAACAAAGATCAGTCCCGCTAAAAAATAAAGTGCCATCTTTTTTCCAAATCCAGTTAACCCGTAACTGCTAAATTATACCTTAAAGAAAAAACCTTTAATTCAAAAAATAATGAATCGTCAGAATACCAGTAAAAATAAAGTTTTCAAAAAAGGCAAAAAAACAGCCGGCGGAAAAGCAGAACATCTGGAAATATCCACCGCTCTACCTCCGCCTGCTGTATGCCATGTTCAATTTATGAAACTGCCGGTTAGATAGCAATTATCTGTCTGCCTGCAGTCAGTGAATAATCTTCTAAAAAGTCGCCTAATAATTACCGAGCACGTACTGATAGGCCATAAGAACACACACTATAGCATCGAGTCCCATAGTATTGATGGTGGCATTAGCCTTTTCTCTAACAACCGGTTTGGCATGAATGGCAAATCCCAGTCCTGATTCATTAATCATCGGCAGATCATTAGCTCCATCGCCAACTGCGATACTCTGTTCTCTAGGGATATCATATCTTGCACAGAGTTCGTGAAGCGTTGCCACCTTAACTGTTGAATCAACGATTTCCCCGATAAGTCCGCCAGTCAGATGATCACCGTCAATTTCAAAGGTGTTGGCCCTTACCAGATCAAGATTAAAATCCTCTTTAAGCTTGTTCACAAACGGCATAAATCCGCCGGAGGCAATGGCTGTTTTCCAGCCGTTGTTCTGTAGCAGCTTAATAAGTTCTGGAAAGCCGGGCATTATCGGTAGATTATTTCTTAAATTCTCCAGTATTGAAACAGGAGCATATTTCAAAAGCCCCACTCTTTTTCTCAGACTCTGCTTAAAGTCCAGTTTACCGTGCATAGCCATGCTGGTAATTTCAGAAATCTGTTTGCCTACCCCATAAGCTTTGGCTATTTCATCAATACACTCAATCTGAATACAGGTTGAGTCCATATCAAGAAGAATAACCCCGGGCTTTTTCAAGTCAGGAATATTCTTAACATGAATTACATCGGCATCGCCTGTGAATGATTTAAAGCTTTTATTCAAATCATCTGAATATCTGTCCGTACGGGCGATTAACACCTGTTTGTTACATGCTGTCAGAGGTTCTCTGAAGGCAAAGTCTACTCCGGCCCTGTCTGCCTCCCTTTTTATCATTTCAATATGACTGTATTTAATGCAGTCACTGATAGCACAGATAAAACCGCCGTCAAAATTACAGCTGCCGCTAGACACAATCCTGCCGTCTACAACACTGTAGTAATTAGCCAAAGGCAGTTTAGTCATCAATTCTTCATCAGTTTGGAAGGTATATTCAGCCATTTAATTTTCCTGTAAAAAATAATAATTTTCAGAATCTAATTATTCTATCTACTCTTCATGGAACCGGCCGCTGGAACTGTTCCTCCTGAATGACGAAGAAATAGACCTGTGAATTAATAGCAGCCGGACTACCGGAAGCAGTTATCAGTGCTCTCTTGTGGTATTGAACTTTATCTTTGGATATCTTTCAATAGTAAGATTAAGGTTAACCATGTTTGGAGCAATATAAGTTAAATTATCACCGCCGTCTAAAGCAACGTTTTGTGGAACCTTTCGCTGAATTTCTTCGAGAGCCGCCGGATCGTCACTTTCAATCCATCTTGCAGTTGTAACATTAACCGGCTCATAAATTGCTTCAACGTTATATTCATTCTTCAGACGTGAAACCACCACATCAAACTGAAGCACACCTACCGCACCGACTATCAGATCATTGTTGATAAGAGGTCTAAACACCTGTACCGCTCCCTCCTCTGATAACTGTACCAGACCTTTAAGCAAAGCCTTCTGCTTTAAAGGATCCTTTAAGCGGATACGCTTAAAGAGTTCCGGTGCAAAGTTAGGTATACCGGTGAATTTAAGGTCCTCTCCTTTAGTAAATGTATCCCCAATCTGGATAGTACCGTGATTATGGAGACCGATAATGTCACCTGCAAAAGCTTCTTCAGCCTGTTCACGATCCCCGGCCATAAAGGTAACGGCATCAGAAATATTCACATCTTTACCGATTCTCACATGATGCAGCTTCATGCCTTTTTCGTATTTACCTGAAACCAGACGAACAAAGGCGATACGGTCACGGTGTTTAGGATCCATATTTGCCTGAATCTTGAATACGAAACCGCTTAGATTCTCCTCCTCAGGATTTACGATTCTGCTTTCGGCATTTCTGGCAAGAGGAGCAGGAGCCCATGCAGTCAGGCCGTCAAGCATATGATCCACACCGAAATTACCAAGGGCTGTGCCGAAGAATACCGGAGTCAGTTCCCCTTTTAAAAACGCCTCTTCGTTGAATTCAGCACTTCCGGCCTTAACCAGTTCAATATTGTCTCTGAGCATCGCTGCAAGATCCTCACCAACAGCGGCATCCAGTTCAGGATTATCAATCCCCTTTACCGTACGAACCTCCTGAATGATATCTCCCTGACCTGATTTGTAGAGATAGGTTTCATCCTTATAGATGTGATAAACCCCCTTAAAACTCTTACCGCATCCGATAGGGAAGGTAATAGGAGCGCAGACAATAGCAAGCTCCCGCTCAACTTCATCCATAAGCTCAATAGGATCTCTAGTTTCACGATCAAGCTTGTTCATAAAAGTCAGAATCGGAGTATCTCTTAAACGGGTAACCTCCATCAGCTTACGGGTACGCTCTTCCACGCCCTTGGCAGCATCAATGACCATGAGACAGCTGTCTACTGCAGTAAGTACACGGTAGGTGTCTTCAGAGAAGTCTTCATGACCCGGAGTATCAAGTAAGTTTATCAGACAGTCATTGTATGGGAACTGCATTACGGAAGTGGTTACGGAAATACCGCGATCCTTTTCCATCTGCATCCAGTCTGACTTGGCAAAACTGCCGTTGGCACCGCGACCTTTAACAGTACCGGCACGCTGAATGGCACGTCCGTACAGCAACACCTTTTCAGTGATGGTGGTTTTACCAGCATCAGGATGGGAAATGATTGCAAAAGTTCTTCTTTTATTTATTTCATTCAGAAAATTAGCATCAGCCATAATAATAAACCCAAAACAATAATTACTGCTTTATAAGCTAAAAAAATTAAAAAGACACCGTCTCCGCCGGGACGATGTCTGCAATATATTTATCAATAAACTAATCAATCTTCAGATCATCAAACGACTTGACCAGTTCATCGATACGTTTAATCTGGCAAAGGAACGGTTCAAGCTTGTCGAGAGGTAATGCACTCGGGCCGTCACATTTTGCATGATCCGGATCAGGATGAGCCTCAAGGAATAAACCAGCAAGACCAACAGCCATACCGGCTCGGGCTAACTCCGCCTCCTGCTGTCTTCTGCCTCCGGAGGCTACTCCGTTCGGATCGCGACACTGCAGGGAATGAGTAACATCAAAAATAACCGGTGAACCGTTTGAAGCCTTCTTCATAACGCCGAACCCCAGCATATCCACAACTAGATTGTCATAACCGAATGTGGCTCCGCGTTCACAGAGAATTACATCATTGTTTCCTGATTCAGCAAACTTCTCCACTATATTGGATATCTGGGAAGGACTGATAAACTGCGGTTTTTTGACATTGATGACTTTATTACTCTGTGCAAGAGCCCGCACCAGATCGGTCTGTCTGGCCAGAAAAGCGGGGAGCTGCAGTACATCAACAATTTCGGATAGAGGCTTGACCTGATCAATTTCATGAACATCCGTAATTATCTTGACACCGAACTCCTGCTTCAGTTTTTGAAAAATTCTTATGCCTTCTTCAAGTCCCGGACCTCTAAAGGAATAGATTGAGGAACGGTTCGCCTTGTCCCAGCTTGCTTTGAATACGTAAGGAATGTTTAATTTCCGAGTAACATCAACATACTTCTCACAGGCTCTTAATGCCAAATCCTCTGATTCGAGAACATTAATACCGCCGAACAGAACAAACGGCAGATTGTTTGCTACAGCAATATCCCCGATCCTGACTACTTTGCAGTTTTCTGAAGTCATGATTTTACACTTTCCTTATATTTTAAACAGCCCAGAGTGACGCGGTCATTATAGCCCAAATCTTTCACAGTCTCAACTTGAGTGAAATTAGCGTCCCGCATCAGATTTCTAACCTCACCGCCCTGGTTATAACCGTGTTCAAGCAGCAGAAAACCGCCGTTAGCCAGATATTTTTCGGCTCCCCTTACAATATTGAGCAAATCATACAACCCCTGCATAGGTGCCACCAACGCTGTTTTCGGCTCAAAACGCACATCACCTTTGGTTAAATGCGGATCATTACCTGCAATATATGGAGGATTTGAAACAATAATATGGTATTGATGTCTAGCTTTGATATTATCATACCAGTCGCTATTAATAAGATTTATCGGCAGATTCAGTTTTTCACTATTATATGCAGCCACCTTCAGAGCCTCCTCCGAATAATCTACTGCATCGATCATAGCCCGCTCCTTCAGTTCGCTTTTGAGAGCGAGAGCCACAGCTCCAGTGCCGGTTCCCAAATCAAGTATCCGCAGAGTTGAGGAGACCTGAAGTCTGTCTACACACACAAGAGCCTGTTCGACCAAGGTCTCAGTATCCGGTCTCGGTATCAATGTATGTTCATTAACCTTTAATTCCATCGACCAGAACTCCCTCTTACCCAGAATATGAGCAAGAGGACGGCCGGTCAAACGCTCAGTCACTATATCTCTTATTTTCTGATAAAGATCAGCAGAAACCTCGTACTCAGGATAAGTCAGAATAAAACTCTTGTTCTTCTGCAACACCTCTGAAACAATGAAATAAGCCTCTATTGAAGAGGATTCCCTGTCCTGCAGCATTTCATTAAGCTGCCGCATTGCTTCTCCGTATACCTCTGATGCCTGCATATAAAACCCCCGTCCATACTTTTGCTAACCTACTTTAATTCTAACAGACAAATATATTGTTTGCCCAAATAAACCAGTGATATTTGAGTAAAAAACGACTTCTTTTACGGGATCATGACTGCCCCCCGAAAAACATGTTCCGCATTAAAAAACATGAAGTATCAGACATGAGACATAATGGACAGACCGGAGATTTTCTGTTTATGGTATTGAATTATTAAAAAAAAGTACCGTCACCGGTACTTTTTTAGCTCTTAAAAGGGATTATTAGCCAGCCTAACTGTTAGTTTTCATTAGCAAGTTCAGCCAGCATGTTAGCCTGATGCTCTTCAATTACCGGAAGAACCAGGGAGTCAAGATCTCCGTCCATAATATCACTTAACTTATACAAAGTTAAATTTATACGGTGATCGGTGACACGTCCCTGTGGATAGTTATAAGTTCTGATACGGTCTGAACGATCGCCAGAGCTTAATATACTGTGTCTCTGTTCCGCCATTTCCTTAGCCTTCTTCTCCTCTTCGAGCTTAGCAAGACGGGAAGCCAGTACAGCAAAAGCCTTAGCCTTGTTCTTATGCTGTGAACGTTCATCCTGACATTCAACCACCAGTCCGGAAGGGAAATGGGTTATACGAATAGCTGAATCTGTCTTATTGATATGCTGACCACCTGCTCCTGAAGCTCTAAATGTATCAATACGGATATCCTTCGGATTAATTTCCGGTGCTTCTGATTCAGGAACTTCCGGGAATACCATTACCGTACAAGCTGATGTGTGCACTCGCCCCTGTGTTTCAGTTTCAGGTACACGCTGCACACGGTGACCGCCCGATTCAAACTTCAAGATCCCGTACGCCCCCTGACCTGATACCTTAAAAATCATTTCCTTGTAACCGCTGAATTCACCTTCAGAGCAGCTCATAATTTCAATGCTCCACCCCTTCTTTTCAGAATACTTGGAATAAAGTCTGAAAAGATCTCCGGCGAAAATAGCCGCTTCATCACCGCCGGTACCGGCTCTGATTTCAACGAAGGCATTGTTATCATCCTTAGGATCTTTCGGCAACAGAAGAATCTGAATATCATGTTCAGTCTTTTCCAGTTTGGCCTTGGTCTCATCAATCTCTGCTTCAGCCATTTCCTTCATATCAGGATCATCACCATTAATCATGACATTGATTTCTTCAAGATCATCGGACAGGGTCTTATACTGTCTGAATGTTCCCACAACAGTTTCAAGCTGGGAATATTCCTTATTCAATTCTCTGAATCGATCCTGATCGGCAATTACTTCTGCCTCCCCCAGCAAGGCCTGAACTTCTTCAAAACGTTCCACTAACGTTTCAAGTTTGGTAATGATTGATGACTTAAGCATTTTATAAACCTTCAATAAACTAAACTGCAAATTCCGGAAAATATGCGTCTGCCCGACACCGTATATACCGGCTTATCCGTCTCTTTCTGAAAAAGTACCCTTTATAAAGACGATATTCTCTGATAGTAAAACCGGATGGTAATCAAATCGCGCCCGGGTAAAAAGTACAATCAACAGAAGAACATCACCACGGGTATCTCCATAGTCAGTCACACCATCAGTCTGAAAGATTAACCGGATGTTTCACCGACCATGAATAGCCAAAACTACATGTAAAATGTAACAAATGATCAGCTCATACAAGCACTGAGAGTAATCATTGAGATCATTGGATACAGACATCATCAGTATGCAGACTGTTCCGAATTTTGATATTCATGAACGGGTGCAATTTTACGCTACCACAACAAGAAGTGTCAAGATACGGCACCATACCATTAATTTAATTATCCCGATGCTCGCTAAAACTGTACAGCCGTCTTTATTTTTCCGGGATTTACCGCCCCCCAAAAAAAAAGACCTCTCTCGAGGTCTCCAAAGTTAAAAGGGTATTAATTAGGACTAAATTAGAATTCGATATAACCGGTATGCTTTACATAGCTGAAATTATAAGACTTGGTAAATGGAGGTAAAGCATTACTCTTAATAATTGACTTAATAAACTTTGACATTTTTTTCTTCCTTCTTCTATTTTTGCCCACCTGTTATCTATTTTTTTCTTTTCTGTTCTGGGGTGAGCCATGTGTTTCATGTATTCTTTAATTGTCTGTCAGCTTTTTTCTTTTTATTACTTAACGTAGCTGAAACCGTACTTGCGGGTTACCGGAGCGATTGTATTCAGATTGCTTTCTTTAACGGTAAACATATTCATTAACATTTTCATTTTAAGACTCCTTAAACTTCTGAGGTCTTCTGAAATCTGTGATTCACTTAACAAGTGTCATAATACAGCATTTAAAATTTCTGACAACAAAAATGTAAATATTTTTCTAATTTTTTGTAATGAAAACACTTTCATTTTATGAAAATCGTTTTCATTACCTGTATATTATTTTTTAAATCCTTGTTTTTTGAGATTCAAATCAATTTTTACCATGTTTTTTGACGTAATTAACACTAAATTAACAACCACTTTATGTAATTTTATTTCATTTTTGTTTGAAAAATAGTCATTTTTTAACCAATAAAATTAGATATATATCAAATTGTATTTAAGACCAGTGTATAACAATCTGTTCTATTCCGGGACTTTGACTGTAACGATATATTATTATCAGCTAATGCCTTTATCTGTTGGCAGAGCACAGTAAGGCTTAAGCTATGATAAATTACGAACCGGTTAATACATCACTATGGAAATCTATAAAAAAGAATAAACTGCAGAAAAAGAACAGCTTATTTTGACAAGGTAACAGTTCTGCAGTTTACAGGAGGAAACTAGTACACTTCGTTATGATATTCCTTAAGAATATTCTTAAGTCTGTTCATTGTATCCGCTTTTGGCGGATGAATATCGTTAAGCTGATACGGATCATTGAAGAAAGCCCATTTGTGTTTTCCCATCTCATGATAAGGAAGGAGCTCCACGCGTTCCACTGCATCACCGAGTTCACGGATGAATTCCCCCATTTTACGGGCATTTCCGTCATCATCGGTATAGGTAGGCACCACCACAAGTCTTATCCACATCTTTTTGCCGTGCTCTGCGAGATAACGGGCAAATGCCAGTGTATCAGCATTGGAACGCCCCGTGAGTTTCCTATGAATTTCATCATCCATGGCCTTTAAATCTAGAAGAAAAGTATCTGTTTCATTTATTAAATCCACAATATCCCGGGTATAGTTGTGAATCCCGCCGTTAGTATCCAGACAGGTATTGAAACCTGCCGCATGAACCTGCCGGAAAAGCTCAGCGACAAAGCGTGGCTGCATGCTTGCCTCCCCTCCGGAGGCTGTTACACCGCCACCGCTTGCTTTAAAAAACGGAGCATATGTTCTGATTTCATCCATCAGTTTACCGACTGTCACTTCTTCACCAGCCTTAAAATCCCAGGTATCACGATTGTGACAGTAAAGACATTTAAACTGACATCCCTGAAAAAATACTATATACCTTATTCCCGGACCGTCCACGGCTCCGCCGGTTTCAATCGACTGAATTTTTGCTGTAAGCTCCTCAGCCCTGCCGGCAACTTCCTTCTCCGCAGTGGCAGATAAAGATTTTTCTTCTGACATAAAGGTATCCTGCTCCATTATTAGCTGTAAATAATTCGAATACACCGCAGTTTAGCAAACAACAGCAACGGTGCCATAATATGATTTTACCTTACAGAAAAATAATTGTTAACCTTCATCGTATATAATATAAGAACAGATTGATAAAAGTATTAAGTTTGCTGAACATCAGGCAGCATCCATGTTCATACATACAGAGATTAACCATGAACGCCAGTTTTAATCCCAAAGGTATTCTAATTACCGGAAGTAGCGGTATGATTGCGGGTGAAGTGGTCAGAAGAGTACTGACAGACTTCCCTGATTCGAATCTGATACTTCTTTCAACAAAGCCTGATAAAACAGCCACATATTTTAGCGATGTTATGAGTTCCTGCTCTGAAAGAATCCTTATTACCTCAAACATCGAGATTCTGCCTAAGACAGAGTACGGAACAGCCATGCTGCATTCAATTGATACTGTAATTAATCTGGCCGGTTATCCGGTTAGCAGAGGCATATTCATAAACAGATCAACAGTCCGTATGGTTAGAGAATCGAGAATCACCTACACCGGAAATCTTATCAGCAGACTTGCTGCATCAGGAATTAAACCCGAACTATTCATAAATGCGTCCGCCACAGCCATTTACGGCAGCCGGGATTCTGTTCTTACGGAAAAAGATGAGATTAAAACAGACACCGGCGAACTGGCAGGTATTGTAAAAGAATGGGAGAATGAGGCCTCCAGAGCCGGAACACTTCTTTCATCAGGAGTGACCCTGCTAAGATTCGGCAATGTCATATCAGTTAAGGGAGGTTTGCTGAAAAACACCCTTTTCCTTACAGGCAGAGGAATTATTCCTGTATTCGGAGACGGCAACCAGATAATTCCGTGGATTTCCCTAAAGGATGTAGGAAGAGCCGTTTCATTCATCATCAGCCAAAAAATTACCGGAGCCGTAAACATGTGTCAGCCCCGGAGAACAACCGCTACTGAACTATTTGAAAAAATCAGCATAAAACTCTGCAACCGTAAACCGATACTGCAACTGCACATCCCCGCCCGAATTATCAGACTTACCCAAAGACACGCGGCAGTAGCACTTCTAGACTCGGTTCCAGCATTTCCTGAAGAGCTCTCGAGAAACGGTTTTGTCTTCAGTAATGAACTGACTCTGTGATCCACCAGAAAACACCGAAGAATTTAAAAACATGATACTGTCAGGAAAGAATTTGCTGTATACAGTTCGTTATGATTGGATGACAGGAAACACCTTTGTTTCCCGTGAATAATTTCTGATAAAAAAGGAATCCCCGGAAGTACGGCCTTTCAGGATACAACAGGTAAAAATACAGGGCTTTTTACCGCTTCCTATATAACAGCTGGTTCCGGGAATTCCGAAAAAAACTGGGATCATCAGAATAGACGGTCATCTTAATTATCAATTATTCTTCATTCTTTTTAATAAAAAGCTCATATGTTCCATCATCGTTTTCTGTGATGTTCAGTACAATGTGTCCTTCATCTTTGACACTTCTCGGTACATTCTGAATCGGCTCTCCTCCGTTGAGATGAACCTGCAGAATCTGACCGACATCCAGCTCATCAAGGGCAACCTTGGTCTTCACAAAGGTTATCGGGCAGTTAACATCTGTAATATCAATACGTTCGTCCGGGATAATTTCCTGTACACTCATATTCATCTCCTGTTTTTTTGATTAGTATTTATCATGTTATAACCGCTGCAATGACACTTTATGTTTTATACGGGAAAGTGCATAACTCATTAAAGCCTTCTGAAAATCAATACCGGTTTTCTCTCTGCCTGTCATGAGTAACAGCGGCGGTCAAACCGTTCCCGGCTTTCAGTATCTCAAGCGGAAATCCGGATTTTTAGTTTTAAATTTAAAGTTTCAGATCACAGGTAGCCTGTTCATAATCAATCAATTCGGTAATGGAAGGATGATCAGAACATACAGCACAACCATCACCTCTTGCAGGAAGCTTAATCTTGTGGAATTCCATTTTCAGGGCATCATAGGTAAGCAGATAGCCTACCAGCAGTTCTCCTGTTCCGGTAAGATATTTAACTGCCTCAAGAGCCTGCAGAGAGCCGATTACCCCGGCCATTGCTCCGATCACCCCTGCCTGCTTACATGTAGGCACGGCATCCTTTGGCGGTGGATTTTTAAAAATACAGCGGTAGCATGGTCCTTTTCCAGGAATTACCGTAGTAAGCTGTCCTTTAAATCTGATAATCCCCGCATGGCTGAACGGTTTTTTTGCCATTACGCACGCATCATTTATAAGGAACTTGGCCGGAAAATTATCAGTTCCATCCAGAATAAAATCATAATCCTTAATAAGATCCATAATATTGGAACTGTCCACAAAATCCTCGTAGGTATTGACTTTGATATCCGGATTGATGGCCTTCATAGTTTCCGCAGCTGAGATTACCTTTTTTACTCCCACATCTTTAGTGGTATGAATAACCTGACGCTGCAGGTTTGATAAATCAACCACATCGGCATCAGCAATACCGATGGTTCCGACACCGGCAGCTGCAAGATAGAGTGCCGCAGGTGAGCCGAGCCCGCCGGCTCCGATAATCAGCACCTTGGATTCAAGTAGTTTCTTCTGCCCCTTAACACCAATCTCGCTAAGCAGAATATGTCTGGAATAACGTTCCAGCTGCTCATTAGTAAATGCCATATGCACCGCCTCCCATGAAGTAAAGGAATTCGACCTCATCACCTTCTTTGAGAACCGTCTCAGCGAATGTTTCCGACTTGATAAATTCTCCATTCACTGAAACGGTAACATACTGTGGAGTTTCCACCTTTTCAATTTCAATCAGTACGGCAACAGTAGTACCTTCCGCAACTTCTTTTTTCTTTCCTGCAACAGTTATAAACATTTATCTTTCCTTTTGCACATTATTTATTATAACTAAATGACATAAAACCATTCATAACCGGGTTTTACCTCTTCCACCTGCCATTTATGATCAGCAGACAGATATTCCATTTCCGGATTCTTTACCCTGACCTTAGTATTGGCAGGCACAGATGACGTAATAAAAGTGTTTCCTCCGATAACCGTATTATTGCCGATAAGTGTATCTCCCCCGAGGATTGAGGCTCCCGCATAGATAGTCACATTATCGCCTATGGTCGGATGTCTTTTAAAACCTGACAGCTTCTGACCGCCCTTGGTGGACATTGAACCGATAGTTACCCCCTGATAAATTTTTACATGTCTGCCTATTACGGCAGTTTCCCCGATAACAATCCCCGTACCGTGATCAATAAAGAATCCTTCACCAATCTTAGCTCCAGGATGAATATCAATGCCGGTTTTGGTATGAGCGTATTCCGACATAAGTCTCGGAATAATCGGTACATCCAGTGCATAAAGTTCATGTGCCAGACGGTAGACAGTTGTCGCCACCAGTCCAGGATATGCCAGAATAACCTCTTCAAGACTTCCTGCTGCCGGATCTCCGTCAAAGGTGGCCTTAAGATCAGATTCAATCAGTCTTCTTACCCCAGGTATAGCTCTGAAGAAATTACTACATATACGAAAACTTTTTGCCTTTCTTGCGTCATCCGTAATATTCTCTTTACTTCTGCTGTATTCAAGAGACTTGACCACCAGTTTATTTAAATGATAGAAAATATTCTCTACGGCAACGGCAATGGAATGCTCCCGGTTGTATATTTTGATGTTTCGATCTTTGTAGTATCCAGGATATACAATACCAAACAAAGCATCTACAACCGAATGAACCTCCAGTTTGTCAGGCTTACTGTAGAAATCAGCATCATCAATGGTCTTATCCCCCTTAAGATCATCTGTGAGTATCTGAACCAGTTCAGCTATTTCAGAAGTTTTATCCGCATCGTTCATAATTATTCTTTTCCCTGGTTTATCAGAACGGACTGCATGGATGCAGTCCGATCTACACCACAATTTACCTTTGTCAGACACTATGAGAGAGTTCTCAAGGCTCTTACCAGTCTGTCAATATCGCTTTCAGAGTTATAAATACCCAGTGTCGGCCTTACGGCACTCTCATAACCGAAATGTCTCAACACTGGCTGAGCACAGTGATGTCCCGTTCTCACAGCAATGCCGTATGAATCAAGCACCTTGCCAACCTCATCATCAGAATGACCGGCAAGCTTAAATGCCAGCGCAGATGACTTGTTGGCGGCAGTACCTACAAGAGTAAGCCCGGGCACAGTTCTGAGTTCCTTAAGGCCGTACTGTATAAGCTCATGTTCACGGCGGTATACACAAGGCATACCTATACCTGAAAGATACTCTAGAGCAGCTCCGAGTCCGACAGCATCAGCAATACTGCCGGTACCTGCTTCAAACTTGTTAGGCACATCATTATAGATAGTACGCTCGAATGTAACATCAGCAATCATGTTTCCACCACCATGATAAGGTTCTGCAGCCTGAAGCAGCTCCTTCTTGCCGTACACAACCCCGATACCGGTAGGAGCATAAATCTTGTGTCCTGAGAACACGAAGAAATCGGCATCCAATGCAGTTACATTAACAGGGATATGTGCAACAGACTGGGCTCCGTCAATCATGATTCTTACACCATGACGGTGGGCAATAGCAATCAACTCCTCCACAGGAGTAACGGTTCCGAGTACATTGGAAACATGGGTTACAGAAACAAATCTGGTTTTTCTAGTGAACAGTTTTTCATATTCACTGAGAATCAACTGTCCTGTCGCATCACACGGAATAACCTTGATTACTGCACCGGTTTTCTGGGCGATCAGCTGCCATGGAACAATGTTGGCATGATGCTCAAGAATAGAGACAATAATTTCATCACCCGGTTTTAACTGTGGCAGCACGTATGAATTAGCCACCAGATTAATACCTTCAGTAGTACCGCGCACAAAGATGATTTCCTGTGCTGATGATGCCCCGATAAAATCCTTAACAATGCGTCTGGCATTTTCATACGCATCTGTTGATCTAGCTGCCAAGGTATGGGCACCGCGGTGTACATTGGAATTTTCATAACAGTAGTAATGAGCAATTCTGTCAATCACCTGCTGCGGACGCTGAGTGGTTGCACCATTATCAAGCCATACCAGTGGATGACCATTAATCTCTTCTGCCAGAATAGGAAAATCATCACGTATCTGAGCCAGAGTTTTAGTACCGATCCTTATGGCTCCTTCACTTCCGGTCTGACTGCCTGATACAACTGCCTTCTCCGGAGCATCAGTCTGATTCTGCTGTGCTTCCAGAGCTTTCGCCTGTTCGGCGGAAAGCACCTTCGGAGCATAAGCTGTCCCACCGGTACTTCCGTTATCTCCGGTAACACCTGCTGTTTCAAAAACACCCTCGGCACCGACAGCACTGCCGCCGTAGGCAAACGGATCCTCCCAGTTAAAGGAAGGGGCTCCGGCAGGAGGGGCAAAGCCGTCGGCTTCAGCCGCGGCAGCGTACGCCGCCTGCTCGTTTTCACGGACATCAGCCACCTCAGCTCCAGTTCCGTAAATGTCGACACCCTCGGTCAGATCCGGAAAAAGCTGATTCGCCAGAAGAGTCAGCTGCGCTGCCGACGGCACGCCGGCAAGCTGCTCAAAACTTCCGTCCTGATTAGTCGTAGTCATAGTATTCACCAACCTCTACATCTTCAAGAACAGCAATAGCATCATCAGCTAAAATTGCTGCAGAGCAGTATAATGACAGCAGATATGAGGCAACACCCTTGTTATCAATTCCGCGGAAGCGGACAGAGAGACCTCTGGAGTGCTCATTCTTAAGACCAGCCTGGAACAGACCGATTACACCGCGCTTGGCCTCACCTGTTCTTACAAGAAGAATATTGGTCTTACCGCTCTGGGAGGTCGGATTCTTGAGACCGTCTACAAGGAGTTTGTCGGTAGGAATAATAGGAATACCTCTCCAGGTAAGGAAATTTCCGCCGGCAAGATTTACAACTACAGGAGGAACACCTCTCTTGGTGCATTCTCTTTCAAATGCAGCAATTGCCCTAGGATGAGCCAGGAAGAATGAAGGTTCCTTCCATACCTTAGTAATAAGTTCATCAAGGTCATCAGGTGTAGGAGCACCGTTTCTGGTCTGGATTCTCTGAGAATCGGCAATATTCTTCAGCAGACCGTAATCATCGTTATTAATAAGCTGGCTTTCCTGACGTTCTCTCAGTGATTCAATAGCGAGAGAAAGCTGTTCCTGAAGCTGATCATATGGTGAACTGTACACATCTTCAACCGCAGTGTTAACATTGATGATGGTGGAAATTGAGTTCAGCTGATATTCACGAGGTTCGGTTTCGTATTCAACATAGCCTTCAGGGATAATATCAGACTTCTTAGTCTGGCTGCATAAAACATCCAACGGAGTTTCACCTTCAACGACCTTGTTTACTCTGAAGATACCTGTTTCAAGTCCCTTGAACTCGAGGAATCTGGTGAGCCACTTAGGGGTAATTGAACCAAACTGAGGTCTGGTCTTGGTAACATTCGCAAGATTATAGGCTGCCGCCTTTCCTAAAGCATTAATCTGTGATGCATCACTTGTATTTGTTGACATTAAAAAAACTCCTATAAAAAAAAGAATATAACTTCTCACAACATCCGGTTACTAAATCCATCCTCCTTCACCGGATAAAATAATATCTTTCATTGAGTCAAGCCCGCCTTTGAGACTGTATAAAGGCCCAAGGTAACCAGCTTCCTTCAGTGTTCTCACTGCAAGTATGCTTCGTTTCCCTTCCTTACAGATAATTACAGTATCGTGTTCTGCACAGAGCTCCTTCTGTCTTCTGGCAAGCTGACCAATCGGAATAACCACAGCTCCGGAGAATCTCAGTATTGTTCTTTCATGAGGTTCTCTGACATCAACAATCGTAATAGGATCGTGGTTCTCTATTCTTCGCACCAGATCCTCAGGACTTATGGTCTCAACCGGTATCTCGGTATCATCCTGCTTCAAACCACAGAATTCGTCATAATCAAAATCCTCAACCCTGATAACTGATGAATTCTTGCCACAGATCCGGCACTCTTCATTTCTGGTCACATTAAGAATTTCAGTTCGAAGATTCAGAATATCCATTCTGAAAAGCTTTCCGGAAAGAACTTCCCCGGTGCCGATAATAAGTTTCAGAGCCTCGTTAGCCTGTATTCCTCCGATAATCCCCGGGAGAGAACTTACGACACCGTTTTCCGCACAGGTCGGCATCAGACCGGGCTGAGGCGGTTCCGGGAAAATACATCTGAGGCATGGCCCGTCTTTATAGTTAAACACGCTCACCAGACCTTCAAACTGATATATCGCCCCGAAGACCAGCGGAATTCTTGCAATGACACAGGCATCACTTAAGAGATATCTCGTCTTGTAGTTATCGGTACAATCGATAACCAGATCGCAGTCTTCTATAAGTCCCACTGCATTGTCGGCAGTAATATTCTCCTTCTCAACCAGTACTTCGATACCGCGGTTTACCGCCTTTATTCGGTCTTTGGCTGAAGCCACCTTGGGACGCTTAACATCTCTTAATCCGTAAAGCACCTGATTCTGCAGATTACGAAGAGCCACCAGATCAAAATCGATAATTTTAATAGTGCCTACACCGGCGGCGGCAAGACACTGAACCACCTGACTTCCAAGAGCCCCAACCCCGGCTACAGCCACTTTAGAGGCCTTTATTCTCTTCTGGCCGGCAACACCGATATCACGAAGAAGAAGGTGGTTGCTGTAACGCTCAATTTCATCGGAATCAAGGGTTACTGACTTGCGTCTCTCCTCGGAAATAATACTTTCATTCGAAGAACCGCCGGCTATCAGGGGCAGTATCAGAACCTGCTTATCATCGCTGAATTCACGTTCATGAAAGCTTTTATCTGTCCAGTCTTCTCCGGCCACGAAAATTCTGATAAATGCTCTCAATTCATTATTTTCAAAAAGCCCCTTTTCAGCATCCGGAAACATTTTTATAAGCTGTTCCAGAATGTCCTTTAATGTATTTTTCTGAACCTGAACTTCAACTTCAGAGCTTCGTTCAAAGAAAAAACGTAGCGTAGATGATATATAAACTTTCATAAACAATTGTCCTGTGTGCTCTGTTATTATCTGTTTACGGTTACCGTCAACTCCTGAATATAGTTACCAGTATTTTTTTTATGCCAGCCTCTTGGCTGCATAACATGACCGTCAGTTACCGAAACTATGAGATAAACAAGCCCCGGTATCATTGCTGTCACGTCTGCCTGTGACGGTACTGCCCTGCAGTCCGGATGCGAATGACAGAATCCGGCTACCAACCTCTTTTTATCAAGCCACTGTCGCTCCATTTGATAGAATTCGAGAGAATCTACCAGAAATGATTTATGCGTAGCATCACCTCTGACAGTGTTATCCAAAGGAACATAATCGGAGATATCAACCGTTCCGGCTGTTATCACCTCAATGTTTCCGAGCAGTATTCCGCATACCTCTCCGGGATACCCGCATAACACATGCTCCCGGATTTTCTTCAATACATCTTCAGAAACTGCCACATTCACGGGAACAGTGGCATACAAATTACTGTTCATGTCTGCTCTTTGCGATGGCTTCTAAAAAGTCCTCTATTAAATCTTCTTTATTTTCAATACCCACACTTATGCGGATGGTATCCTCATATACTCCGGCAGCTTCCGCCTCATGCCTGCTGTTATGACGATAAAGTGTTGAGGCCGGATGAATTACCAGCGTTCTGACATCACCGAGATTGCTCGCGATTTTCACGTATTTAAGTGAATTTATAATCTCAAATGCTCTCTCCTTCGAACCGGCTCTGATAGTCAGAATTCCACCACCGTATCCGTTCAGTTCACCGGTCACATACTCATGATCGGGATGATGCTTAAGGGTAAGATAGTTAACCGATATATCCTTTTCCTTATCAAGCCGCTCCGCGAGAGCAGCGGCATTTTCACAGATACGCTCCATTCTAAGTCCCAGCGTATCTACCCCCACATGGGAAATAAAAGCATTAAACGGTGAAATACAACCGCCAAGATTACTGCATATCTCAGTTCTGGCTCTAACAGAAAAAGCCATTCTGCCGTACTGGACAAAATCAGCTAAAGTTCCATGCTTTTCTGCTTTCCAGTTGAATCTGCCGCCGTCAATAATCATTCCGCCGATAGCACTTCCTGTTCCGTTTATGTACTTTGAAGTAGAATGAATAACCACGTCTGCTCCCAATTCCAGAGGTCTTGCTATATAGGGAGTAGCAGTAGTGGAATCCACGAATAACGGGACACCGTGTTCGTGTGCCACTGCTGACACTGCGGGAACATCCAGAACATTCAGAGACGGATTACCGATAAGTTCCCCGAACACGACTCTTGTTCTCTCGTTGATCAGCGCACTGACATTCTCAGCATTGAGTTTTGGGGTAAATACCGTGCGTATTCCCAGACGCTCAAAATTACGGAGAAGTCTGATAGTTCCGCCGTACATTCCGGAGCCGGCAATAATTTCATCTCCGCTCTGACACACTGTCAGAAGAGCTCCGCTTACTGCAGCCATACCGCTGCCCGTACATATAGCCCCGAAACCACCTTCTAAGGCGTTGATTTTCTGCTCAAATGCTGCAATGGTAGGGTTACCGATACGGGTGTATGCAAAACCTGTTTTTCTGTGGGCAAACACGCTTTCAAGGTCTTCCATACTTTCATACTGAAAAGCAGTCCCCTGAGAAACCGGTGGAAGAATTTCTCTCTCAGCAAAACCCCCGGTCCCTTTTCCATGTAGCAGTAAAGTATTAAACCCGCAGTTTCGTGTCATATAAAACCTTTATTTCTAAATATATTGCACGTAAAAATTATCACTGTCAGGACTTGGAGAATCAGCGGTATCTTCCGATCTGTAATCCTTAAGCAACTTCATGTTTCGGATTATAGAATTAATTTCATAGTATGTAAATAGGTTTAGTATGATTTATTTTAAAAATGTTTTTGTTACTTAAAAAAGTATTATTGATAATGTCAGAAAATAATCAAAATTATTTCATAGTGAATTGGTATGATATTAAATCATTTCCTAGTATATTAGTCAACAATAATTATCATTGTTTTAAGGATTTTTTTCTGTATTTAATCATGATTTCCGGAATAATAACCACAACCGGATTATTGTGTTCTTCTTTTCAGCGGAAAAAACTGTCATCAGAAACATAATCAGTAATGACCCAGTTATCCGCCCGCAAACAGGATACAAAAAAGGCCCTCAATCACCTGGATCAAGAGCCTTAACTTTGTTCAGAAAAAATTGTATTACTTGTTCTGTTGAGCCTGAATTGCTGTTATAGCGATGGTATATACAATATCGTCAACCAGAGCGCCACGTGACAGGTCGTTTACAGGCTTCTTCATACCCTGAAGCATAGGACCGATGGAAACAAGCTTGGCTGAACGCTGAACTGCCTTGTATGCAATATTACCGGTATTCAAATCAGGGAAAATGAATACTGTTGCCTTACCTGCTACAGGTGAACCAGGAGCCTTTGAAGCGGCAACATCAGCCATAATGGCAGCATCGTACTGTAACGGACCGTCGATAACTAGATCAGGACGCTTTTCCTTGGCTATGGCAGTAGCCTGACGAACCTTTTCAACATCCTCACCCTTGCCTGAAGTACCGGTAGAGTATGAAAGCATTGCTACACGAGGTTCAATTCCGAAGGCCTTGGCTGTATCTGAAGACTGAATAGCGATTTCAGCCAGCTGTTCAGCATTAGGGTCAGGATTAATTGCGCAGTCACCGTATACAAGAACCTGATCAGGTAAAAGCATGAAGAATACAGAAGATACCAGAGATGATCCTGGAGCAGTCTTGATAATCTGTAACGGAGGTCTGATGGTGTTGGCAGTTGTATGTACTGCACCTGAAACCAGACCGTCAACCTCATTTCTTTCAATCATCATGGTACCGAGAACAACATTGTCTTCAAGCTGTTCGCGAGCAGCTTCAGGGGTAAGACCCTTACTCTTACGGAGTTCAACAAGACGATCAACATACTTCTCACGTGAAGCAACCGGATCAATGATTTCCACCCCTTCACCGAGAACAACCCCCTGCTGTTCAGCTACACGCTGAATTTCTTCAGGATTACCCAGAAGTACAGGAGTGGCTATACCGCGGCTAGCACAGATGGCGGCAGCCTTTACAGTACGTGGTTCATTACCTTCCGGAAGAACAATTCTCTTTCTTTCTGATCTTGCACGTTCAGTTAACTTGAAGCGGAATGCTGCTGGACTTAACAGTCTTACATGGGCATTCTGAGCAGACTGGGTTTCCAGCCAGTTCTTGTCAATAAAGCCGGCAACGTAATCCGCAATTAAATTAATTCTTTCCTCATCATCAGCAGGAATTTCAGTATTGAAATGCTGTAAATCAATAGCTGTCTGCCAGGTATGTTCTTCTGTCTGAAGAATAGGTAAGCCTGTAGCAAATGCCTGTTCACACAGTTTCTTCACTCTTTCATCAAGATTGTATCCACCGGTCAGAAGTAAAGCACCGATCTTGGTTCCGTTCATAGCTGCAAGAGCAATGGAAATAATAATGTCTGATCTGTCACCGGAGGTAACCAGCAGTGAACCTGGCTTGATATAATCAACCATGTTCTGAACATCACGGGCACAGAACACAACTTCTGAGAGACGGCGGGTGGCCAGTTCTCCCTCATTCAGCACCTGACACTGGAGGTATGAAGCCAAATCACTGGCACGGGCAGCATTAAGGTCTGCATTCCAAGGAATGGTTGCCAGAATCTGTGCGATACCGTCAAGATTAAGCTCCTTCAGATCTCCTGATGGCTTGCCTACTTCAAGCTGAGTAGGGATACCCTGACTGTCAACATTAGCCCCTACCTTGTTGATAATGCAGCCAAGAATTCTCTTCTGAGTGCTGTCAGCATAAGTATTAACAGCAAGTTCGATTCTTTCGCGGATTTCCTGAATTCCGCCGTTACCAGGCTGAGTTACAAACACGATGTCGGCATCAATACCGCTGGCAATCTGCTTATTAAGTTTATTGGCAAAAGGATGTTTTTCAACAGGAACTAGACCTTCAACAATAACAACATCCGCCTGACTTGACGCAACGTGAGCTTCAAAATTGGCAATAACCTCTTCCAATAAAGTTGATTCATCTCCGGAACTTAATAAAGATTCCATGCGTGAAGCTTCAATTGGTTCAGGAAGATCAAGACCTGAACCTACCTTGATTACAGATGTGCTGGCTTCCGGACCTACATATGAAGGCTTTGGCTGTGCAACAGGCTTGAAGAAGCTTACTTTTACGCCTTCTCTTGCGAAGGCTCTTACTAAACCTAAACTGATTGATGTTACACCTACTCCGGTTCCGATAGGTATAAGCATTATAGTATGTGCCACTTGAGGACTCCCCTTTCTACTTGTAGTAGATTTTCAGTTAAAAAACATCGTTCTGTTTAACGATTATCCTAAATATAATCCCGCCATTATTTTATCAGTGAGATTATCTTTGCTGTTTTCCGATTCGCTTATAATCAGAAACACGTCAAATTATTCATGTTTTCCCTGTCCGGACAAAAACTGTCTCCAATCTGCCTGAACAGGAGCATATTCTTTGTGAATGCTGAAAAAAATCTTCTGTCAGCATATGGGCTCACGGAAGATTATTTTACTCTCTGAATGACAATCAGGCAAACACCATTACAAGAAGATCAACTGTTAGAGACAATTTTTTTATTATGACATTAATATTTACCATGAAGCGTTAATACATGAATTCAGAATTTTATGTATTCCGCCGGTATCAGGCATCTGCAACAGATCCCGTTTATCAGCCTGATGCTACTGAATACCTTCCAATATAGGTCATGTTAACTGCACCGCAATAATTTTTCTGTTTTATAAAATGTAATTTGATTTATACTAAGTCTATCCTAAATATAACGCTTCTGAAAAAAACAGGCTTCTAAAACAGAAAAGCTAAAATTCGTATTATCTCAAATCAAACAAACAGAGACTGCCATGTCAATTGTGGAATTATTTAGAGCCGGGATCAGCATGAGCCGAATATGGCCCCGGGAGAATATATTAAAAAACACCTTTAAAGAGGGTTTTATCATAGATACCATTGAAAAAGCGCCTAAAGTACTACCACCTTTGCTGTGTCTTAGTCTAGTATGGGCGTATTATGGTACAGGATATCTTCCGGAGCAAATGCAGTTCCTGCCATGGGTTACAGTAGTCATAATCGCCATGCACTGCGTATTTCTGCCGGTATCCTTATATATACTGTTAGGAATAAAAGCCACATCCAAGCTTACCGGTAAACTTCTCTCATGGTATAAAACCATCTGTATGGAATTACACACCGAGGCGGAACTCCAACCTACAGGAATCAGTCTTGCCAAAGTTCTGCGTAAAGCCTCTGCGGACAGAACGTTATTCAAGAAAATAACAGACATTATGTAAAAACCCGTATATTCTCTTCTGACTGAAAAAATCCTGTCATAAAATAGAAACTGAAGAGAACATCATGCATCCTTTTTAAATACAGCTCGCACCCTCACTTCTTATGCAAGTTTAACCGGGGTTAACCAGGCATTCCTTCAAGATAAAGAACATGGATCACTTCAGCTCTAGCCTGCCATTTGACGTCAAATCCGCACAATCCAACCCCGTAGACTCTTTCATCTGTCTGCTGGGTACGGTAGGCCGGACGGGGATCCTGAGATAAAACCTCTTCTATCAGTTCCTTAAAATCGGAAACACCGGAATCCTTTATCTGAAGCATCGCCTTTTCAGAAAAAACAACCTTATGCATTTTAGGAGCCTCCAGAGCAAAACCGCTGACGGCATCCGGGACGGAATCAACAAATTTTATGTAGGGCTTAACATCAATCACAGGAGTGTTATTAACCATATCAGCGCCATCGATAATAAGAGACACCCTGCCGTTATAGCGTTTTACCTCAACAAGCCTTACGACAGAAAGACCTGTACGGTTTGGTCTGAAGGGGGAACGAGTAGCGAAAACACCTTTGAATGTATTACCGCCGAGCCTAGGAGGGCGAACCATCGGTCTGAAAACCGGATCCTCGGGGATTCTGTCAAATAAGAAGGTTATCCACAGATGAGAAAACTCATCAATACCGTTAAAAGCCTCCTCACAATCATAAGGAGGATAGAAAAAAATTTCAAAATGACCATGATGCACCAGAGAACTCTGTCTAGGTACCGCAAATTTTTCATCAAAAGGGGTTCTGATAAAACCTACAGGACTGATAGTAACCCTACCGGTAGCTTCTGTGTCTTTCATAGTAGAAAAAACTAATCTTCCTTCACGATAACAACTCTGGCGTAGCATGAAATGCTTCTGGTGCAGACGGGAGTGTCTTCAAGTGTAATGCATGTTGAGTAAACCATACCGTTACCTCCCTTTTTAACAGCCTCTCTTCTTGCTTCAGCCTTTGCATCCTTCTCTGTCGGTTCAGGATCCTCTTCAGTAAACTGACAGGATATCCCCTCCACAGTACCGACATCCTCATAATTCAATTCAGACAATTCCTTGTTACTGTATATTTTTACTTTTGAAAGTTCAAAGTAAGAAATAAAATTATCAGGATCAACGTTACTTTCAAACGCAAACATTGAACAACCTGAAAGCACCGGACAGAAGCACAAATAAGCTAATTTGTTCTTTAACATAAACAGAGAAAAGATTGATTTAAAAGAAAAGTTTTGAAATTCTTGGAAATCTCTAGGAGATTTTGGTGGAGCTACGCGGGATCGAACCGCGGACCTCTTGCATGCCATGCAAGCGCTCTCCCAACTGAGCTATAACCCCGAAAACGAATGCTATTTTATATTTCAATTTTCATACTGTCAACATGATCATCATAAAAAAACGTATTTCGTCTATTATTTAATCAAAACAGTAGAATTCTGTATAAATAACAGTCTCCGTTAAATCATGGCTTGTTTAAGCATACAGGATCATTTTCTTACAGGTACCAGTAGCATATTAGCCACAAAAAATGTGTAAAAATCACAATTATACAGCCTTTGTCGTTTTTATGCACAAAATATAACCAAAATCAACGCATATGGTAATTGAAAAATACCGGCAAACTGATTACAATATCATGCGTACATTGAGATGCGGGTGTAATTCAATGGCAGAATGAAAGCTTCCCAAGCTTTACACGCGGGTTCGATTCCCGTCACCCGCTCCATACGTCAGTCATATCCTCCTTTTTACTAAATTTCTACATTTATCGACATTTCCAATATCACCATTTTATAAACGTGACATTATCATTTGTCAGTCACAACTTCCCTATAATAATACCCCAATATTTTTTTACCTTATGCTTATGAATGATATAATCACCACTGATTTTCAGGCCTGAAACAGAACGGCCTCAGCATATAACAGGCAGTAATTAATATTTAATAAGGTTACCAAAATAAACATGACAGCAGATTCCATAACTAAAGACCATGAAGTTTTAACTCAGGAAGAATTAATCAAGCTTCGTCAGGAAGCCGGTGCCAAAGGCTTAAAGGTAGTAATGACCAATGGTTGTTTCGATATTCTTCATTCAGGTCATGTAAGCTATCTGAAGGAAGCAAAATCCCTGGGTGATATTCTTATTGTCGCTGTAAATACTGACGAATCAGTATCTAGACTTAAGGGGCCGACAAGACCTATTAACAACACAGAGGAAAGAATGACCATCCTCGCCGCACTACACTGCGTTACTTGGGTTGTTCCTTTTGCTGAAGATACCCCACGCGAACTCATTTCCAGAGTTCTTCCTGATATTCTGGTAAAAGGTGGAGATTATAAACCAGAGGATATTGCGGGATATAAGGAAGTCACAGAAAATGGCGGAGAGGTAAAAATACTCTGTTTTAAGAACGGGTGCTCCACTACAAATGTTATAAAAAAGATAAAAGAGGTCTGCTAAAAAACCGTTATACTAACAAAATATGTAAGATGAATTAGTCTCAACTATAATAGGAAATGAATTTATGAATAAAGCCAAAATCTACAGACAGGCCGTAAAATACGGACTTGCAACCTGCAGTTCAATGGTATTCTGCCTATTCTCTGCCGGTGCACATGCGGAAAACTGCGACAAATACTCAACATCATACGATACAACATACTGTTTATCCAAACTGTTTGTTGAATCTGATGCTGAACTGAATGTAGCCTACAAGGAGCTTCAGGGGGTACTGGACCAGGAATCCTCAAAAGAACTGAAAATGGTACAGCGTAAATGGATTAAATACAGAAACAGCCAGTGCGAAACATCACCTGGAACAATCAATGTCCGTTGCAGCTATGATGTAAACGTCAAGAGAACCAACTATCTTAAAGACAGATTCAGAGAATGCAAAGTCGGTGACTGTGATCGTCATTTAATTGCATCTCCTAGCTGGTAAAATCTACATTTTTTCAACAGTCAGGGGGAGAATTTTAATAAATTCTCCCCCTGTTTTATTATCCTGTATTTTGCACCGGTAATTATCAGAAAGGACACATAAAAAAAAAAAGCCGGATTAACGTAATCCGGTTTCTCATACCGGTATAAAACCGGCGGAATCGTTATAGTATTAGTGCTACCATTCCTTGGAAACACGATCAAGCATTACATAAAGAGCCTGAGCCAGGGAATCCTCTCCAAAGAAGTTTCTTATAGCAGGGAAATCCTCTACCGTTGCTGCAATATAACGCTTTTCTTCGTTATCAATCAGAGTCATTCTCTGACATACAAACTTATCGTTTCTTGTCTTAAAAAGCTTCAAATATCCTAATCTGCGATCATCTTTGTTATGTCTTTCTTCGACATTACAAATCTGCCACCCCTTGAAAGTAATATCTATCTTACCGTCACGCTTTACAACTTCATCGGCAGGCAGATCAGAAAGTTTCTTACACAAATCAGGACGTTCTTTAATTATAGCATTCTTATGATCTTCTTCAGTAACCTTAGCCAGCCCGGCATTATTTCCAGATTCAGTCTGTCCCTTAGAGAACAAATCAAAAAAACCCATATTAACCTCCCTGACAGATGGTTTAAGTATTTCCCTCTGCAAACAACATCTAGGATGTCTCAAACTATAAATGCAGAGTACTCTTTACCCTCTAATGATTATTTATTTAAATTTTTTAATAGTTATCTCTTGAGATAATATAACACTTTTTCCTTACAGATTGTTTAAAAATATACCTTGGCGGCATCATTTTGCTAACTAAATAATATTTTACTCCAAGGTAAAAACAAACTTATATGAAATATTATTACTGTTTAACCAGTCCTGAATTGATGATTTTTACATCCTCCTCTGAAAGAAGACCTGATGTAAATCTCAGGTTAAGCCAGCTGAGAATATAGTTATAACGGGCACTTGCAAGATTACTCTTGGCGTTATACAGCTTATCTGTAGCATCAAGCACATCAACAATTGTTCTGGTACCAACATCATAGCCGGATTCAGTAGCATCCAGAGCACTTTGGGCTGATGTAACAGTCTGAGCATACGCTGCTACTGTACCGATAGATGCATTAATGTTGTTATACTGACTGTACAGTGCAGTCTGAACGGTTCTATGAGCATTTTCAAGAGCTTCGCCGGCTGCTACATAATTTAACTTTGCCTGTTCAACTTTACTTGATACTGCACCGCCTGTATAAAGAGGAAGATTAAGTTCAAGACCGATAACTCCTGAATTGATTGTACCATCCTCCTTGGCCAAGTTGTTTTCCTTATAGTCTGTGTACTGAGAACCTAACTGACCATACAAATCAAGAGTCGGTTCATGACCTGTCTGAGCGAGGCTGATCTGATCCTTGGCAATCTCTTTCTCGAGCATTTTTGCCTGAAGATCAATATTGTTCTCTTCAGCAGTATTCATCCAGTACTTGGCATCATTTTTCACACCTGGGGTGGAAAATCTGCTGATATCTAGAGCTGCCAGATTCTTATGATCCATACCGGTGATTTGACGGAGATTTTCATATCTGTTGGCAAGATTATTCTCTGCTATAATCACCTGAGCTGTTGCTAGATCGAATGCAGCTTTAGCTTCCTGAACATCGGTATTGGCAATCAGGCCGACAGCAAACTTCTGATTTGATTCGTCATAACGGCGCTTCAAAGCATCGCGATTGGCTTTCTTGAACTCCAGAATATCCTGAGCCTCAAGAACATTGAAATAAGCGGTACATGTTCTAAGAATAAGGTTCTGCAGATTATAGTTATAGTTTAGATCCATAACTGTGGCCTGTTTTTCTGCAATAGAACTGTTAATAAAGTTTTCATGGTGCCAGATAGCCTGACGTAAAGAAATATTGCCACCGGCAACATACGCTGTGCCGGAATCATGTTTATTTGTTTTAATATAATGGGTATCACCCTGAATACTGATTTGCGGTAGTTTGGCGGCATTTACCTCATTTACTGCTTCTCTGGCTATATCTCTGTTAGCCTTAATCTGAAGAATTACCGGATCCTTTGTCTGAGCCAAACTATAAATATCATAAAGATTATCAGCGTAGACCGCACCTGACATCAACGATGCTATAGCCACTGATATAACAGCAGAAAAACGCATAACGTCCCTCATTTTCAACTTACCAATATTACTCTGAGGTTTATTATACTAAAATCAAATACCTAAAAGTAATGATTTATAGTATCACTTTAACGATTTTTGTTTGTAAAACAATAATCTGCACAGCAGTACTCAAAGAAATTAAAATCCTAAAAAAACATCAGCCGGTTCCACAGGATGGCGTACTTTTAATGAAAAACACTTTATGGTCTCACTAAAGAACCGGCACATATCTGAATATTTAAAACTGCTTATGCAACCTATATGATCATATTCTTATATATATTAGTTAAATATTCGGAACATTAAAAATATTAAACACTTCCGAACTGAATACTTATGATCTAGGATGAGTTTTTTCATAAATTTTATGCATCCGGCTTTTAGCCACATGAGTGTATATCTCCGTTGTAGCCATGGATGAATGTCCTAGAAGCTCCTGAATAGACTTCAAATCTGCCCCGTTATTCAGAAGCTCTGTTGCAAAAGCATGTCTCAGAGTATGAGCGGAGACATTTTTAGTAATACCAACCTTTTTTATCAGTGATTTGATATGCAGAAAAAGGTACTGTCTGGTAAAAACCTTTCCGGTTTTAGGATTTACGAACACATGCAGACTTTCCGTCTTTGGAATTTTTCCCGACTGTTTAAGCTCTTTGATTTTTGACGAATAAAGTCCAAGAACCCGTATTTGTTCATCTGAAACCGGTATCTGACGCTCCTTGTTCCCCTTTCCTTTTATTTTTAAGAACTGTTCCTCAAAATTTATCATGTCATACGATAAATTCATAACCTCACTTGAACGCAGGCCGGAGCCGTATATGAAAAGAAGAAGGCATTTATCCCGAAGCTCCTCCAGTGTATTTTCCCCCAAAGCATGCAGCATTTTCATCACATCCTGATGTGACAGCACTTTGGGAATACGGATTCCCAGCTTGGGTGTGGATAAATTTTCTAAAGGATTATCTTTTCTGATGGCATCTGCCCTGAGAAACTTCATAAATGATCTGACCGCATTTATGGTTATCACAGATGTTGAAGCCTTTTGCCCCAGCTCGTCCGTCATATAGGCAAGAAAAACCTCCACATCATCCACACTGAATGTCATATAGTCGGTATTTCTTTCAGCCAGAAAGTTTAAGAATTTTTTCAGTTGGTAGACATAAGTATCCAAAGTAGCACCGGAAAGCCCCAGTTCACCTCTGATATATGCCTGATAACCTTTTAACAGTTGCTCATCCATAGCACACAAGCCTCATGAACAGTCTATATAACGGATATCCACACTTCAGTACATCAGTCCTCAATATCTGCAAGATAACCATTCTCAGCCAGCCAGTCCCTTCTGTCCGCAGCACGCTTGTTTGCCAGAAGCATGTCCATCAGACTGAACACTTTTTCCTCATTATCTTCAGTTAGTGTCAGCTGTACCAGTCTTCTGGTTGCGGGATCCATGGTGGTTTCCTTCAACTGAGGAGGATTCATTTCACCCAGTCCCTTGAATCGGGTAACTTCTATTTTAGCATTTCCACGCTTTTTAGCATTTAACTTCCGGATTAAATCATCCAGTTCTTCATCATCAAGCACATAATGGCTCTCCGTACCACAGACCACACGGTAAAGAGGAGGCATGGCAACATAAAGATGGCCTTCCTCTATCAGTCTTGGAAAATGCTTAACAAACAGAGCACAAATCAGTGTGCCGATATGCAGACCGTCTGAATCGGCATCCGCAAGTATGCATATTTTGTCATATCTTAAACCGCTCAAATCATCAGACTCCGGATCAAGACCTATAGCCACAGAAATATCCTGAATACAATTCGATTCGAATATTCTGGTAGCCTCTTTATCCCAGGTGTTCAGGATTTTTCCTCTCAGTGGAAGTACCGCCTGATATTCACGGTCTCTCGCTGTATTGGCTGAACCTCCTGCTGATTCCCCCTCCACAAGAAAAAGCTCCCCTCGTGAGGGATCAGTACTGGTACAATCTCTTAGTTTACCAGGCAGTGTAGGTCCACCTACAGCCTTTTTACGGTTAACTGTTTTAGAACTTTTGGTTCTGGCATTGGCACGTGCCACACATATTTCCACAATGGCATTGGCTGCCTCTATATTGGCATTCAGCCAAAGAGTAAAAGCATCCTTGACAGCACCGGCTACCAGCGAAGCACATTCCCTGCTTGATAATTTCTCCTTGGTCTGACCGGAAAACTGAGGCTCAGGAATCTTTACAGAAAGAACAAAAGAGGCATCATCCCATGTATCATCAATAGTAAGCGACATATTTTTTGGAAGAAGATTATGAATATCGCAGAATTCCTTCAGGGCTCCGTTTACCGCCTGACGCAGACCGTTAACATGAGTACCGCCAAGAGGTGTCGGAATCAAATTAACATATGATTCACTGATGGTTGACGCACCTTCATTCATCCAGACAATAGCCCAGTCCACTACAGAATTCTCCAGCTCCATATGTCCGTAATAAGGTTCAGGACTCGGGACATATTTCATATCACCAAGGGTATTTACCAGATATTCCTTTAAGTCCCCCTTGAAGCACCAGCTGTATTTTTCCTTTGTAAGAGCATTGTAAAAGTTAATGGTTAATCCCGGGCACAGTACCGCCTTGGCCTTTAACAGGGAAATCATCGAACTCACCCTGAAGGTTGACCTGTCAAAATACTTCGGATTTGGCCAGAATCTGATTTTTGTTCCGGTATTTCTCCTGCCTACCTCCCCGATAACGTGCAGATCCTCAGTCTTGTTACCGTCTGAATAACCTATTTTGTATACCTGACCGTCACGTTTGATTTCAGCTTCAAGTTTTGAGGATAAAGCATTTACCACACTTACACCAACACCATGCAGACCGCCGGAAAAAGCATAATTGCGATTAGAAAACTTACCACCGGCGTGCAGTCTGCCGAAAATAAGCTCCACAGCAGGAACCTTTTCCTTAGAATGAATATCCACAGGCATGCCTCTCCCGTTATCCGCCACTTCAAGGGACTGATCTTCATACAGAGTCACATCAATTCTATCAGCAAAGCCTGCCAGTGCCTCATCAACACTGTTGTCAATAACTTCCATTCCAAGATGATTAGGAGAAGAAGTATCAGTATACATTCCAGGGCGGGTACGGACCGGATCCAGTCCTTCGAGTACTTCTATGGAATCACCATTATATTCATTCACATCTTCAACTGACATAACATCACCAAGTATTTATGAGATAAAAAAAGCTGTAAGCATTCAGAGTAATTTCAGTAAATATTTAACCGGCAAACTGCTCGATAAAACTTTAAGGTATCACCGGCGGATACAACTAATGTTTTCAACAGATAAAAAGCATTATAACACAGATAAAAAAAACCACGCCCCATATACAGATTATGTCAGGGAACGTGGTTTATTCAGCCTGCGCGACATATTTTTTTTAATCTTCACTGAAACCCGACACATACATCGGTTTAAGGATAGGCAGAGTCTCAAAAATTGTTTTCTATGACCTTAAAAAACGGATTATTTCAGGAAGACAGGAATCATAATTATCAAAGGTATGCGAACCTCCGTCTTCGACATGTACCAGAGCACTGCGACCTAAAAGCGCCAGAGAATCGGAAAAATCCAGCACCTTGTCCCCTCTCTGCAGATACAAAGCAAGATTACTCATTTTTAACTCATAGCTGTCGGCAATCTTTCGTGCTTCAGCAACATGATTCTCCGTCACCTCAAACTCATCTCCGGTATATGGATTAACCTGTTTTCCCATTACTCTGTTAAAAAACATCCACGGGTAAACGCATGGATTTATAAGGGCCGCTTTAATATCATATTTTGCAGAGAGGTACATTGACAAAAAACCGCCCATGGAACTGCCGATTAAAGTGACCTTCATACCGCTGTTCTTATATTTTTCTATCATGTCACTCATTTCTTCGAAGGCGGCTTTTACGGTATTGGGAAGATCCATGGCATCAAAAGCCAAATCAACCTCATAGTCGCGAATATACTGTTTGGTAAGTTCCGACTTATTGGCTCTGGATGAAGATTTAAATCCATGAACATACAGAACAATCGTACTATTCATAAAAAACTCCAGGTGACTAATGAATAAGCAGATTAGTTTAATATAACATACATATATTTAAAGCAACACAAAAAACTGGGCGTACATATACGTATATTCCACCATTATCTAATTTTTGTTGGGGAATACAAGTAAGAAAAAAGGTATACAGGACACTATTTTTTTGAAACAGTCTCCGACTAATAACCGCCGACAGCAAAATCAGGTCTAAACATTTCCGGCGGCAGTCTGTATACCTCAGTGGATATACCGCCGTCTGGGGTAAATGTTATATATCGCCAGCCTGGACCACGGCAGTCAAGCCCGAAATTATAACTCAAAGGCTCAAACTGAATGCTTGTAGACGGACTTGATATGTAGCGAATACCGTTCATAACGAAATCAGCCTCCTGATGAACATGACCGCAGAGCACCAGTTTTACTTTCTGATAATGAGAGATAAGCTCAATCAGTTCTTCCTTGTTTCTCAATTCATGCTGATCAAGCCAGGCACTGTTCACCTTAAAGGCATTATGATGCAGACACACAACGGAATAAAGTTCCGGATGATTATCCAAACAGTGTCTGAGATAGTTAAGTTCTTCTGGAGTGATCCAGCCGAACGGAGCATTGTATACCTGTGTATTAAGAAGAATAAACTGCCAGTCACCGACAATGACATTCTTAGCAGCACTTATTCCGACAGACGGAAATACTCTAGCCATTTTAGGACCGTCATCGTGATTTCCCGGAACCCAAAATACCGGCTGGTCAAAAGAATCATGCATCATATTGGCGAAATTGATGTACGATTGCTCGGAATAATCCTGGGCTATGTCTCCGGTAGCTAGAATCAAATCAAAATCTCTTTCCTGTCTTAATACGGAATTAATAACTTCCTTAAGACTTAAAGCGGTATTGATTCCTAAAAATCCAGTTTTGGAATCTGCAAATAAATGAGTATCCGTGAGCTGAAGGACCCTAAATGCCCCGTCAGCCCTTTTTGGCTTTACAAACTCTAAATCTAAATCTCTCACAATCTAAACCACTATTATTGCTACCAAACAAATACATCAATGAGATAAACAACTCCGGTCACTAATAACGTACTCAGGCTATAAGACAGAAATCTACACGTATCAGTCCTTAAACCTTCCATCAGCCGGAACAGAGCAACGGTACACCGGGCTCTACAAAAAATACCTTCACCCCGGGGTCACTAGCATTTGTTTGAAAATCCATTTGTCCAATTAAAAAAATCTTTTTTAGTCAGTTTCATTAACTGATTGTATATATTTTATTATTATAAATGTCTGTATTTAGTCAAATATTACAGAACAAAACAATTTGTTTTATATATTTTTGATTAATAACACAATATTAAAAACATATAATATTCATGCGATACATCCGACTTTATTTTAAAAATTCCGCCCTTATTTCATCATGATGCAGAGCAAGATACTGTATCCCGACAATTACAATTGCGTTGCACAGTCTGCCACTTTCAAGCATACGCAGAGCTTCAGCAAATTTTACGGAGAACACTCTGATATTCTCATTTTCAGAAAGAAGTCCGTGCACACCTGTCGCCTTAGAGGCATCCACCTTGCCGACATATAGATCTATTAACTCTGTACATCCGCCGGGAGAAGTAAAGAAACGGGTGGCAAAACGTGCCTTTTCGCAAATCATGCCTGTTTCTTCTGTCGTTTCTCTCAGTACAGTGTTAAGAGTATTGCCTAACTCATTCTTATCCACGATACCTGCCACCACCTCTGTAAGCCACGGATTCTGCCCTTCTCTAACAGCCCCCGGTCTGAACTGTTCAATAAAAACAACCTCATCCCTGACAGGATCGAACGGTACCAGAGCAGCGGCATCTCCGCGTTCAAAAATCTCCCGTGACATAGGACCGATGGTCGTTCCGTCGTACCCCTCATAGCTCAGAGTATACATATCCATGCCGAAAAAACCTTTATATAAGGTTTTTTTATTATGTATTTCATATTTCAATGGTGACTTATGCATTTTACTACTGCCTTTTTTCAATATCCGGTTTCATTTATTATTCAAGAAAAAAATAAATAAAAATTCGGAATGAAACCATCTTAAAAACAGATGAGAATATTATCAAAAGCAGATGCAAATACCAAAAATTTCTCCCCAAAAAAGCCCAATATATTGGTTAACATCAAACAATAGAAATAATTTAAAGGTTATACGGCGATTTTATATGCAAACGAACAAAAAAATTGTGAAAGAAAATGTTTTTATCGACATCTTCCTAAAACATAAGTTTTTTTTCATTTAGCTAGTGTACGACTGACATCATACACCATTTGAATTTGACCGGTGATCAACCTAGATCATTTTAAGTTTACAGAATTTTTATTCCGTAAACTTAGAGAGAAAATAAATTGAAACTTACTGATAATCCCAAGGTTAACTGTTTTCCGCCGTGTCCATCAGGATATTCCTACTGTCTCAATAAAATAACCATCTGATGCAATTAAGTGATAATATCTCTATAATTTGAAAAAAAAAAAAATCATACATGAATTTCGTTTACCATTTATCCTGAAACTAAGGAACAACTGTCATGACCGTCACTTTACTTAAAAATGCCAAATATATTAACGAAGGCTGTACAAGCCGCCGTGACATTCTCATTAAAAACGGCATCATTGAAAAAATAGACAATGTCATATCTGCAGATACTGCTGATGAAATTATTGATTGTGACAATATGCTGGTGCTTCCTGGTGTTATCGACGACCAGGTTCATTTCAGGGAACCTGGTGGCACACACAAAGCCACCATTGCCTCTGAATCGATAGCTGCAGTACTCGGCGGTACTACATCATTCATGGACATGCCGAATAATAATCCTCCGGCTATCTCTCTTGAAGATATTACTGCCAAAAAAGCAATTGCCTCACATAATTCCTATGCTAACTATTCCTTCTACCTTGGAGCAACCGGAAGCAACACCGAAGTAATCAAGACTCTTAATCCTAAAGAGATATGCGGAGTCAAGGTATTTATGGGGTCATCAACTGGCAGTCTGCTAGTTGATCGCGACGAGGCTCTTTATGACATTTTCAAAAACAGCCGCATTCTGATAGCCACTCACTGTGAAGACAATGACATCATCAATAAAAACATGAAGGAGTTTATTGACAGATATGGTGAAGAAAATTTAACACCGGATATGCATCCATTAATCAGAAGTCACAAGGCCTGCTACAAATCCACAAAAAAGGCAATTGAAATAGCCTCCAGCACCGGTGCCAACCTGCACGTACTACATCTTTCAACCGCAGATGAAGTGGAACTCTTCAAACCTTTTGCCTGTACTAGACTCGAGGATAGAAAAATTACAGCAGAAGTCTGCGCACATCATATGTTTTTCAATAATAGCCAGTACACCAGACTCGGTAACAGACTGAAATGCAATCCTGCAGTAAAAACAGAAGACGACCGTAAGGCTCTGATTAGAGCAGTTGAAACAGGAATAATTTCTCTTATTGCCACCGACCATGCGCCACATACTGTAGAAGAGAAATCCCAACCGTACTTCAAGGCTCCATCAGGTATCCCTCTTATCCAGTTCTCTTTATTAGCTGTTCTTGAACTCGTTCACCGCGGGGAGCTTTCCATTGAGGCAGCCGTGTACGCCATGAGCCACAATCCGGCAGTCAGATTCAATATTGCCGACAGGGGGTTTATCAGGGAAGGCTGCTTTGCCGATATTGTCATCGTAAAACCCGATGCAGGCTACACAGTTAAACCTTGCGACATAGCGTCAAAGTGCGGATGGTCTCCTTTTGTGGGACACACATTCAGCCACAAAGTGATGCATACTTTTGTTAACGGAAACCATATTGTTAATAACGGGGTATTCGTTCCTAACGGCATATATGGACGTGATCTCAGATTCAACCGCTGACAATTAAGACAATAAAACAGATCTGATGTGTTAACTACTTAAGTAATCATTTCAGGTCTGTTTTTTACAAATAATATTTTATCCTGATACAAAAATTCCTGATATGTTTTTTCCATACAGTGAAACAAACATTCAAAGAAAAAATTATCACTTGTAAAAAAATCTTTAATATGGACATTCTATTAACAATTATCTTTACGTAGAACCGCAAAGCATATTTTTCTTTATTATTCAATGCATGCGCATACTCTATTGCAGTAATTTTATAGACAGTTTCACTGTTAAATTTACATATTTTTATCCTGTAATTAACCACTTGTTAACTAAAATTACATGTAATACCACAAAAATAGAAACATCTATTCTAAATTTCTGTACTAAAATTTAGTAAATTGTTAAAATTTTAAATAGTACAAATATATTTTGTTATGTTTACCAAATTCTTCTGTTGTTTAGCTGTGTCTAGATTGCATTTTTACGATACATAAACATACAGTCAGCAGACTGTATTCCGGCAATCTATCCACAATAAACTTTTTAATCTAGGACCAACATCATGTCTGCTGCTACTGTTTTGATTGTTGATGACGAACCGGTTGCCTGTAAAATGGCTACTTCGATTTTCAACGCCGAAGGGTATGAAACTTTAATTGCCGGCAACGGCGATGAAATGCATGAAATACTGAGGAATCATCAGATAGATCTCATCCTGCTTGACATTAACCTTCCAGGAAAGAACGGATTGATTCTAGCTCGTGAAATCAGAGAAAAAGGTGATATTGCTCTGATGTTTGTTACCGGCAGAGATAATGACATTGACCGTATTCTAGGTCTGGAAATCGGCGCTGATGACTACATTACCAAGCCTTTCAATCCAAGAGAGCTCACAATCAGAGCCAGAAATCTTATCAACCGTACTAGAGTCAAAAAGGATCCTATTCAGCAGTTTGTCCCTACTGCAACAGAAAAATATGAATTTGACGGCTGGATTCTTGAAACCAACAGTCACGATCTAATCAGTCCGGAAGGAAAAGAAACAAGACTTCCGCGAGCTGAATTCAGAATGCTTCAATACTTCTGTGAACATCCGAAAGTTATAGTAACAAGATCTGATTTAATGTTTTTTATGATGGGAAGAGAATTAAAGGAACATGACAGAACCGTTGACGTAACCATTAGAAAACTGCGTAAGCATCTAGATAGCGAAGAAGCTCAAGGCCTTATCGAGACCATCTTCGGTGAAGGCTACAGGTTTGGAGCTGATGTTAAAGTATCCTGATAAAAAGACAAATAGACCCAATTAAAAAAAGAGGAAAGCCTTATGTTTCGACACAAGGCTTTCCTTTATAAAGCAGGCTCAAGCGCTGTTAACATAACACTGTAGCCGAATTCGAATCTATAAACCGTCCTATCTTACATACCGGACAAAGTCATCACAAAATTTCGCAGATCCTTGGTATCCATCATGATAATCTCCTTCAGCTCGGAAATTTTACTGTCCAAAGGATAATTGTCACGCTCCTTCAGTAAATCAAGCTCTATTTCCTTAGCCAGTGCGGCAACTCTGGTGAGACCTATGGAACTAGCTGCACCTTTTACTTTGTGCAATTCCTTCCCGGCTTCCTCGAATCCTCTTTTCTGAAAATAATCCAGACATTCCCCGAGGTAATCACCGACACTGCTTATGAACATATCAATGCCCTCACAAACCGGAGCTTTGCCGGCTATACTAACGAATTCATTAATATATTTAATATTTACAATATCTGTTATCATTAAATCATCCTTGATATTTTTGTAAATTTTCTACTAATTTACTTAGTGATAATGGTTTATTCATCACACCATTGATGTGGTGACGTTCATATTCCTTCGGGTCATTGATAACATTTGCCGTAAGGGCAATGAGAGGAACCTTCCCCTGCATTTTTTCCACATAGGTATCCGCCACGTCAAACCCGGTCATGTCAGGAAGTTGCATATCAAGAAGAGCCACATCCAGCTTTTCTTTAGCAAAAATATCTATTGCCTCACGGCCTGTCTTAGCTACAAAAACCCTGTTACCCAGTTTCTCCAGCATAGTTTTGGCAACCAGAATATTCAGCTCAACATCCTCCACAAGAAGCACATTCAACCTTTTTTTAATCTGCTGAGTCTCTTCTTTGTATTCACACTTTTTAAACTTGAAAGAAACAGTAAATGAACTTCCCCTGCCCAGATCGCTGTCAATACCGATAGAACCGTTCATAGCCTCACAGTAATTCTTAGTGACATGCAGACCTATACCTGTTCCTGTAGCCTGCTTGGTTCCTTCAACCTGATAGTATAGTCCGAATATCTTATCCTGTTCTTCTTTGGCTATACCTATGCCTGTATCAGTAATAGTAAAGGACACATCAGCTTCATCCCCTACCATCTGCTGTTTAACTGTGATGGTTATACCGCCCTCTTTGGTAAACTTTATGGCATTGGCTGTAAGATTCCACAAAATCTGGCGTAGTCGTGTCGGATCCAGAAGCAGATATTTCTCCACGTTTCCTTCTACACTGAAACTGAAATCAAGATTTTTCTGCTCTGTCATCAGGTGGGACAGAGTTTCAAAATCATCTATAAAATCCTGCCAGTTCACCGGACTGTATATAACGGTAAAGGTCTGGCGCTCAAACTTATTCAAGTCAATTACATCATTAAATATATTACCGAGAGTTACGGCACTGACGTTTATAGCCTTCAGATTACGCATATCATTTCCGGAAAAATGTCCTGTCTGCATCAATATGTCACTCAGCCCTACAATTCCATTTAATGGTGTTCTCAATTCATGACTCAGGGTTGAAATGAAATTACTTTTATCTCTCGATGTCTTTTCCAGCAAATCCTGCTCATACTTAAGTTTGGTAATATCATGGCCGTAAAGCATAATACCTATAAGTTCACCTTCAGCATTTACGGCAGGACGTTTACGCATCTGATACACTACCCCGTTTATGGTGCCTTCATAGGTAACATCACTGTTGTTCTGCTTCAGAATATCATCGAATTTTGCAAAAATATCATCAAGATCATGATCATCCTTCAGAACATCAACCAGCTGAGCAGCACTTTTTGTCCCGAGCAGTCGTAACAGATTATCATTACAGCCTTTTATTCTTCCAGCTGCATCACGATACAAAATAATATCCGGAGTCAAATCAACAATAGCGGAAAAAAATGTCGCCTGCTCCTCTAGTTCTTTTTCAACCTTCTGCTTCTGCCCTCTTAGAACTTCATGATCCTTGGTCAGCGTTAAATTGCGATCTCGCTGATTAATCATAGCCACATAGGTTTTGGCAAGAGATTTCTTCATATCCTTTATCTGCACTCTTGCTTTTTCCACATCTGAAAAAATCTGGGAAAAAAAGAAAACCACAAACGGGGTAAGCAGAGCCCCGTAACAAAGCGGCTGAATAACATCAAAAATAGAAATACCACCACTGAACCAAAAGGTCACAATACAGTGAACTACTGTTATAAAGAGAGTCAGAAACACGCCTAGAATTGCGGCCAAACACACTATTGACCGCTGATACAGCCAGTTCATAAAAAGCTTCACACGCTGTTCTATAGTTCCCCAAAAGCACATAATGTGTAATCAAATCTCTCTTTTAAATTTAAAAACGTTCAGTCATACATACTAGGACTGATGGCAGTATTCATCAAAATTCTCAAAGAGCCACGGTTCCTTCTTCCGGAGATCAGCCAGCATCTTTCTAGTAATCAGCGTCACCCCGCCCTCTGAACGGTAAAATCTGCGTTCATCGTCCTCCTTGCTTTCCCCGACAACCAGATTTCTCGGCAATTCACAACCTCGATCAAGTATAACTCTGGTAATACGGCATCCACGATGAATAGTACATGAAGGAAAGGCTACAACTTCATTGATAAAGGTGAATGAATGTACGCGGACATTATAAAACAACACACTGGAACAGATTGATGAACCGCTGACTATCACCCCTGCGGCAATCACACTGTTACGTACAATGGTTGATGCGCCGTTTAAATCCTGCACGTACTTGGCACTTGGAAGCTGGGTCTGATAGGTCCAGATAGGCCATTCCTGATCATATATATCCAAATCAGGAGTTACAGATGCCAGGTCCATATTCGCCGCCCAGAAAGAATCCACAGTTCCGACATCGCGCCAGTATATCTGATTTTTTGCCCGGTTACATACACACGACTTACTGAAGTCATGAGCATGTGCCTTACCGAGACTCACCAGACGGGGAATAATGTCCATACCGAAATCATGGCTGGAATCTTCAAGCTGTTCATCCTCATAAAGCACATCGTACAGGTACTTGGCATCAAAAACATAAATTCCCATCGAAGCCAGACACATTTCTGAATTATTTGGCATCGGAGTAGGATTTTTAGGCTTTTCGCTAAAACTTGTAATGAGCCCGGAATCATCCACTGTCATTATGCCGTATGCACTGGCGTCCGCCCTTGGAGTAGGCACACAGGCAATGGTTAAAGGTCCACCGTGCTGCAGATGATCAAGAATAAGTTTGGCATAATCCATCTTATACACATGGTCTCCGGCTAGAATAAGAATAAACTGCGGCCGGTGATCCTTAATGATATCTATGTTTTGGAAAACAGCGTCCGCTGTACCGCGATACCAGTGCACCTCATCAATGCGTTGCTGTGCCGGAAGCAAATCTAGAAATTCATTAAACTGGTTACGAAGGAAAGACCAGCCGGCCTGAAGATGTCTGAGCAGGCTGTGTGACTTATACTGGGTTACAACACCTATCTTGCGAATACCAGAATTGATACAGTTTGAAAGAGCGAAATCAATAATTCTGAATTTTCCACCGAAATATACCGCCGGTTTTGCTCTTGAATCAGTCAGTTGATGTAGTCTGCTTCCACGGCCTCCTGCTAATATAATCGCCATGGTTTTCTTACTGGCTTGACGCGCGCTTAATGATTCAGACATATTCTTATATTTTCCAAAAAGTATTCCACTAAACTATAAAACAGGAAAGATTATGAAGCATCCCAGAACAGCTTCACCCCTGTGTTCTGATGATACAAATAACCATAGTTTACATACACAAAGTTTAATATGATGATTATACAGTACATATAGAATTTACTTTGAGTATCAACACACAAGTTTGCTAAAAAATATTATAAATAACGTAAAATATCCGCTAAGAACGAATAAAAGCTCTCAGTTCTTCATCTAGTGAAAAATGCCCCGGCAAACAGTTTTTTGCCAATGGAATTCAGAATAAATCCACTTATAAACTGCCGGTTCAGATTAAAGACTTATACCGTCATACACGTAAGGTTTACCTATTTCAAAACCCTGGGGTCCGGATTCCGCAAGAATCTCACCTATTCTGTCAAGACATGGCCAGCGCTGTGTGGACCACATAGGAGCTATGAGAGAATCATCCTGTACCGAAGCACTGACTCTTTCGAACAGAATATCCGGAGGAGTATTCTGAATAATTCTCGCTGCTATTCCGGCATAACTCTCCATATCAAGCACCGGTATCAACCCCTGTCTGTACTGGTTCGCCATAACACTGCCCTTAACTATATGCAACTGATGTAGCTTCAAAGCATCAATACCTTCATCAAGAACCATCTGCAGGGTTGTCAGATTGTGTATAAGTTCCTCACCTGGAAGCCCTATAATAAGATGAGTACATACTTTAATCCCCCTATCCCTGGCTCTTCTGACAGTATCAGCGTACTGAAAAAAATGATGGTGCCGGTTAATAAAATCCAAAGTCTCATCTATGGCAGTCTGCAACCCCAGTTCCAGCCATACCTCCCGGCCTTCATGCATGTACCCTTCAAGCAAATCCAGAACCTCGTCAGGTACACAGTCAGGCCGTGTACCGACACAGAGTCCCACAATGTCAGGATAACCAAGAGCCTCATCATACAGTTTCTTCAGAAGCTGAAATTCCGCATATGTACTTGTATAAGCCTGAAAGTACGCCAGAAAGATACTGGAGCGTTTTTTATTAGCATTGCAAAGCTGCTCAGAAATGGAAAGACTCTGATTATCTCTGCCAGAGAATGATGATATATTGCAAAATGTGCAGCCTCCTCTGCCAAGAGTACCGTCACGATTCGGACAGGTGAAATTTCCGCTTAGGGAAAGTTTCTGCACCCTCTGTCCGAACCTCCTCTTTAAATAATCACCATATGTATTTACATATTTGTTTATATGCATGCTAATACCGATACTCCGTAAAATATTATGAGATGCTTATTTTATGTTTTTCGCTAAAAAAATCAAACAACCATTCCCTGAATTCTGAATCTGAAACTACTCTTTGTCTTTCTCCTGCAGAAAACTGAATATCAGTATAGAACATATATTCTGCCATCCTTATAAATAAAAAATACCGCCATCTTAAAAGATCAGCGGCATTCATTTTTACTCAAAAGAGACTGTAATCAATTACTTTGCAAGGTAATCCTTTACATTCTTTTCAATTCTTGCTGATAAATCATTGTCAGAAGACTTTTCAAACTTTTCACCAATAATATTTTCATAAAGTTCCAGATAACGTTCTGAAATGGAGTTAACGATTTCTGGGGTCATTTCAGGAACCTTCTGACCTTCTTTACCCTGGAAACCGTTGCTCATCAGCCATTCACGTACAAATTCCTTGGAAAGCTGCTTCTGAGGTTCACCTTTGGCAAATCTTTCTTCATAACCGTCCTTATAGAAATAGCGACTTGAATCCGGAGTATGGATTTCGTCCATGAGGTAGATTTCACCGTTGTGCGTACCGAATTCATATTTTGTATCAACAAGAATCAGTCCTCTCTTTTCAGCAATTTCAGTTCCGCGCTTAAACAGAGCCAGTGCGTACTTTTCAAGAACAGCATATTCTTCAGGAGTTGCAAGTCCCTTAGCCAGAATTTCCTCCTTGGAGATGTCTTCATCGTGAAGACCGAGTTCAGCCTTGGTGGTAGGAGTTATAATTGGTTCAGGGAACTTTTGGTTTTCCTTCATTCCTTCAGGAAGCTTAACACCGCAGATTTCACGAACACCGCTCTTATAAGCTCTCCATGAACTGCCGCATAAGTATCCACGAACAATCATTTCAATAGGGAATCCCTTGCACATAACACCTACTGTTACCATTGGATCCGGTGTTGCCAGTTTCCAGTTAGGGCAGATATCAGCAGTCGCATCGAGGAACTTGGCGGCAATCTGGTTCAGAACCTGACCTTTAAAAGGAATACCTTCAGGAAGAATTACGTCAAAAGCGGAAATTCTATCTGTAGCTACCATTACCAACTTTTCATCGTTGATATTATAAACATCACGAACCTTGCCGTGATACACACTCTTTTGTGAAGGAAAAGCAAATTCGGTATTAGTTAATGCTGAAGTCATAATATATAACTACCTATCTAATTAAAAAACGCATCAAATTACTGTTTATTATCCACAACAAACTGATAAATGACAGCACGTGAAAAAGAGACTTTACGCTATATGTCTACTGATGCACACATCAGAGATTTTATAAAGTACACGCGTCCGGCCCCCGGAAGCAATAAAAACACTTTAGACTTTATTTCAAAGCAGAAGAGCTTATTATGACTGATTATTTCCATCTCATCAGATAAACACCTAAAACCTTATGAACAAAAAAACAGCTGTCTCAGTATATAGCAGCTGCAACTGATATTCATATGATGAACTCTGCCTGAATATCGGACGGCGGAATAATCTGTGTCATCAGAAAATGACCTTCTGTCTTATATAAAAGTGATAGTTTATTCTTTTTCCATGTGCTTATCAAGTGCATTTATTTCAATTAATTCAGCCGGACATCAGGTCCCGGAGATAAAGAATAACATAAATCATGAAAGGGGCCTTAAGAAGGAGATGACAGACTGTTTTTTCTGTCAGTGAACGTATGTATCAGGTACTTTTAAGTCTTACAACCACGTACAGTACAGTCTCAAAAGATAAGGATGCTTTATATCGTCAAACCAGGAATATACCTGATTCATATGCTCAGAATACGATACTACACCACACCCCGCTATAAATAGCATTCAGGATATTTACTGCTTTATAATCAGCTCTTCTTTAGTTACCTCATTTTTTTCTATATGAAATGAGTTAAGGACGGGACTATCGTTATCTTGAAGGGAAAGAATTAAATATGATGCTTTGGAATCGTAAGCTAATCTTTTATCCTCTTCTGATGGTCTGGACGGAGATTCAGGATGTGAATGCCAGTTTCCCAAAGGATCAAGACCATGACTTCTCATGTCTTTTATTGCATTCAGATGTTCCCGTGGATCAAGTGAAAAATGTTCATTAGAATGATCAGTATTTGTCAGTAGATAAACCTTCTTTATAATCTTATTACCGTTAACCACAATTCCACCGATAAGTCCGCAGGCTTCTTCAGGCAAATTTGACCTTGCATGAACCAGTATTGCTTCATAATCACTTTTAGTAAGTTCAATCATCTGTCTTCCCCTCTATATCAGCCATCTTGATTATTAGACTTATTTTAAACTTGCGGAACATGAATTCTATTCACTGTAATGAAATTCAATTCATAGCTCCGCATTCTCCTATGTTTAGTTTTTTTGTTTTTTTTATTGTTTAGTTTCTATGTTTGTTTTTTTATATTATTTTTTCTTTTATTATCATTAATAAGTTATATAAATTATCAGAATTATCTCCAGTACAGTATTCGTCTATGGTTAACTCAGTTTTATAAGTTACCGTTTTACTGTTTCTACACACTGTCTTCTGAGCAAGCTCATAGAAGAGACAGATTAATCGCGTTTCTTATCATGGTCGTATACTGTTCAGGAAATTATTCTATAGAATTCATATCTTATTACTATGTAATAATTGTTTAAAGTATACTAAATTACTATGATTTGTCAACTATCAGTTTGAATATCTAATAAAATTTCTCAGATTCCTTACTCAATTGAAACGTATTTCATTTATTAAAAAAATCTCCGACAGATTGAATAATAAAAGATTAGTACAATAGTAACAGCCATAAAAAACCCCTCTTCCTATATCCGGAAAAGGGGTTGTGTATTATCAGAGAATAACTCTTACAGCATTGTCAGACTAGCATGCAGGAAGAAGACTTACACCCATCAGATACTTATCCACAGCTCTCGCACATCTGCGACCTTCACTCATAGCGCGAACAACCAGAGACTGACCGCTTCTCATATCACCTGCAGCGAATACCTTTGGCACACTGGTCATAAAACCTGATTCAGCATCAGGATCCGGAACCGCAGCTGCATTACCGCGTTGATCCCTCTTTACTCCAAAACCGTCAAGAACGGCATCCAGAGGATGAACGAACCCCATTGCCAGGAATACATAGTCAGCCTTAAGTTCATGCTCAGTACCTTCAATATTAACAAGTTTACCTGATTTGAAAGCACATTCACTTACCTTAAGAGCACAGAGCTTACCATCCTTACCTACAAACTCATTGGTATTAAGGCTGTATAGTCTTTCACAACCCTCTTCATGAGAAGTATAGGTACGGAATATTCTAGGCCATTCAGGCCAGGTCTCAAGAACATTGTACTCAACAGGAGGTTTAGGCATAACTTCAATCTGAGTAACTGAAGCCGCCCCCTGTCTGTTAGCAGTACCCACGCAGTCAGCACCGGTATCACCGCCACCGATAACAACTACATGCTTGCCCTTAACGTTAATAGGGTTCTTTTTACCACCATTAACTTCCTTGTTCTGACCGATGAGATATTCAAGAGCGAAATGAATATTCTTAAGATCTCTCCCTGGAATCTTAAGATCTCTAGGAGTTTCTGAACCGCCGCATAAAACAACTGCATCAAATTCATCCATAAGAGTCTTTGGTGATATCACTTCAACAGCATCAGAACGAACCCCTTGAGGCAGATCCTTAGTATCAGCAATCAGAGTTTTGGTTTTGAATATAATACCTTCAGCTTCCATCTGATCCATACGGCGATCGATTAAAGATTTAGGCAGCTTAAAATCAGGTATACCGAATCTCAGGAGACCTCCGATGTGGTCATTCTTTTCAAAAACAGTAACACTGTGACCTGCTCTAGCAAGCTGCTGGGCACATGCCATACCACTAGGACCTGAACCGACTACGGCAACTGTCTTACCAGTTTTTACTGCAGGGATCAGAGGTTTTACATAACCATGCTCCCAGGCATAATCAATAATCTTGCGTTCGATTGAACGGATACCTACGGAAGTTGTATCTTCAGCTGTTCCTATTGTCCTGCCACTGATTCCCACGCTGCACGCAGCTTCACATAATGCCGGGCATACTCTGCCGGTAAATTCAGGGAAACTGCTGGTACTGTGAAGAACCTCAATAGCTGTTTTATAATCACCGCGATAAACCAGATCATTGAAATCCGGAATATTGTTGTGAACAGGACAGGCGTTATTACAGAACGGCACACCGCAATCCATACATCTTGCTGACTGGATATTGGCTTCACTGTCAGTAAGGCATGGAGTGAATTCATTAAAGTTCTTTACTCGTTCAGCTACACTCAGATGCTTGTCGTTAATACGAGCATATTCCATAAAACCTGTTGGCTTACCCATTTATACCGCCTCCTTCTGGTTAGAATGTGATAAAAGAGCACTGCGGTATTCACGAGGAAATACCTTAACAAACTTATTCAGACTGTCAGACCAATTTGCGAGGATATCCTCAGCAACCTTACTTCCAGTATACTTTGCATGATTCTTAATAAACTTCTTCAGAAGTTCTTCATCGGTCATGTCAAAATGACGAGGCTCAGTAAGTGGTTGCTGCTTGGCTGGATATACCTTTTCCAGATCCACTGACGTCATATTGCATGATGAAGCAAACTCACCTTCTGGGTCATAAACATAAGCTATACCGCCTGACATACCAGCAGCAAAGTTTCTGCCGGTCTTACCGAGAACAATTACGGTACCGCCGGTCATATATTCACAACCATGGTCACCAAGACCTTCAACTACAGCAGTAGCACCGGAGTTTCTTACACCGAAACGTTCTCCGGCTACACCGCTGATGTATGCTTCACCGCTTGTAGCACCATAGAAGCAGGTATTACCGCAAATGATGTTTTCATCAGTGTGACCGGTAAAGATTGGTCTTGGATGAATAATCAGCTTACCTCCGGACATACTCTTACCGACGTAGTCATTTGCCTCACCGGTAAGTTCAACAGTAACACCGCCGCAAAGGAATGCCGCAAATGACTGACCTGCAGTACCGTTCAATCTGATAGTAATGGTATCATCAGCAAGACCATGATCACCATACTTGGCAGCGACCTCACCTGAAAGCATGGTACATGCGGTTCTGTTCACATTGGTAATAGTTCCGACATATTCAGTCTTCTTCCCCTTTTCAAGAGAATCAAGAGCACTGGCAATAAACTGATTGTCCAAAGCCTTGTCCAGACCATGATCCTGTAATTCAACATGTCTGATTGCTGTACTTTCTGCGCGTTCAGGCTGGTAGAATATTCTTGAGAAATCAAGACCTTTAGCCTTCCAGTGATCAATACCGGCTCGCTTGTCGAGGTACTCTGAATGACCAATCAGGTCATCAAACTTTCTGATACCCATAGAAGCCATGATTTCACGAACTTCTTCTGCAACGTAGAAGAAGTATCTTACAACATGTTCAGGACGGCCAGCAAAACGCTTACGCAATTCAGGATCCTGAGTAGCCACACCTACCGGGCAGGTATTAAGCTGACACTTACGCATCATAATACAGCCTGAGGCAACCAGCGGAGCAGTCGCAAAACCGAATTCATCAGCACCGAGCAAAGCACCGATAACGACGTCTCGACCGGTCTTTAACTGACCGTCAACCTGTACACGAACCCTACCACGAAGTCTGTTCAACACGAGAGTCTGCTGAGTTTCAGAAAGACCGAGTTCCCATGCAGAACCTGCGTGTTTGATGGATGATGCAGGAGATGCACCTGTACCGCCGTCGTGACCTGCAATTACAATATGATCAGCCTTGGCTTTGGCAACACCGGCAGCTACGGTACCGATACCCACCTCAGATACCAGCTTAACTGAAACAGAAGCCTTAGGATTTACATTCTTTAAGTCATGAATCAGCTGAGCCAAATCCTCGATGGAATAGATATCGTGATGAGGTGGAGGGGAAATAAGACCTACACCAGGAACTGAATGACGGAGGAAACCGATATATTCAGAAACCTTGTGACCAGGAAGCTGACCACCTTCACCTGGTTTTGCACCCTGAGCCATCTTAATCTGCAACTGATCTGCATTGACGCAGTACTCTGTGGTAACACCGAAACGGCCTGAAGCAACCTGTTTGATGGCTGAACGGAGACTGTCACCAGGTTCAAGTTCAATATCTCTGGCTACACGGCCCTCACCGATGATTTCTGAGAGTTTGGTTTTCTTATCAACAGGAGTGAAACGTCTAGCGTCTTCACCGCCTTCACCGGTATTTGACTTACCTCCGATACGGTTCATGGCGATTGCCAGGTTGGTATGAGCTTCGGTTGAAATAGAACCTAAAGACATTGCACCGGTAGCAAAACGCTTAACAATCTCCTTGGCTGGTTCAACCTCGTCAATACTGATAGGGCTGAACGGAGATTTAATTTCAAAGAAACCGCGCAGAGTAAGATGTCTCTTTGTCTGATTATTGATTATTTCAGCGTATTTCTTATAGGTATCGGCACTATCCTGACGAACAGCGTGCTGTAAATTGGCTATAGCATCCGGAGTCCACAGATGGTCTTCACCGCGAACCCTGACACTGTATTCACCGCCAACATCAAGGCTGTTTGCCAGCACAGGATCCCTGCTGAATGCAGCAGTATGAAGATTAATAGCCTCTTGAGCAACTTCAAACAGACCGATACCCTCAACATTACTTGCTGTATTGGTAAAATACTGATCAACAAATTCCTTAGTCAGCCCCACTGCTTCAAACACCTGGGCCCCGGTATATGATCTGTAGGTTGAAATACCCATCTTTGACATGGTCTTGCAGAGACCTTTGCATACAGCCTTCACGTAGTGATGGATATATTCTTCTTCAAGCTGCTTGTCACCCTTTGCCAAATCACGCAATGTTTCAATAGCAAGGTAAGGATGAACCGCTTCTGCGCCGTAACCTGCAAGCAGAGCGAAATGATGAACTTCTCTTGCACTGCCGGTTTCAACTACGAGACCGGTACTTGTTCTCAAACCGGCGTTTACTAAACGTAAATGTACAGCAGATGTTGCGAGAAGTGCCGGAATAGCAACTCTGTCCTTGCTTACCTTACGGTCGGTAACAATCAGGATATTGGCGCCTTCTCTTACGGCATCTTCAGCTTCACAGGCAAGACTTGCGAGTCTTGCTTCGATACCTTCCTTACCCCATGATAACGGATAAGTGATATCCAGTTCATGAGAACGGAACTTACTATCAGTGTACTTGGCTATACTGCGAATCTGTTCCATATGAAGTTCGCTGAGTATAGGCTGTTCAACCTCCAGTCTGATTGGCGGATTAATATCTGTTGAATTCAACAGATTTGGTCTTGGTCCGATAAAGGAAATCAGAGACATAACCATTTCTTCTCTGATTGGGTCAATAGGAGGATTGGTTACCTGAGCAAAGACCTGACGGAAATAATCGTATAAGGTCTTATCCTTCTTTGCCATAACAGCCAGTGCAGCATCATTCCCCATGGAAGCCAGAGGTTCCTGACCAAGTTTGGCCATAGGAAGCATAATCTTATTAATATCTTCATTGGTGTAACCGAAAAGCTGCTGCATATCAAGCAGTGAAGCTTCATGTTCAATAGGAGCAACATTACCTGAAAGCTGGTCAAGTTCACCGATCTTTATACGAATCTTGTCAATCCATTCACTGTATGGCTTGGCTGTTGCCAGGGAATTCTTGATTTCTGAATCATCAATGATTCTGCCCTGTTCCATATCGATAAGGAACATCTTACCTGGCTGGAGACGCCACTTCTTAAGTATGCGGGAATCATCAATCGGCAGAACACCTGATTCTGAAGCCATTACCACCAAATCATCCTTGGTAACTAGATAACGGGCCGGACGCAGGCCGTTTCTATCGAGAGTTGCACCAATCTGGCGACCATCAGTAAAAGCTACAGCAGCAGGACCATCCCATGGTTCCATCATAGCGGCATGATATTCGTAGAAGGCGTGACGCTTTGCATCCATTGTGGCATGCTTTTCCCACGCTTCAGGAATCATCATCATTACGGCATGAGCCAGTGAATAGCCACTCATTGTCAGTAATTCCAGTGCATTATCAAATGATGCAGAGTCTGACTGTCCAGGATAAATCAAAGGCCAAACCTTTTCCAAATCCTTACCTAATACAGGTGACTGTACACACTGCTCTCTCGCGCGCATCCAGTTTACGTTACCGCGAACGGTATTGATTTCACCGTTATGGGCAATCATTCTGAAAGGATGAGCCAGATCCCATGAAGGGAATGTATTGGTAGAGAAACGCTGATGAACCATTGCCAGAGCAGAGATACATCTTGCATCTGCAAGATCTCTAAAGTAGATACCCACCTGATCTGCCAGCAGCAGACCTTTATATACAACGGTTCTTGCAGAGAATGAAGGAATATAGAACTCATGACAGTGTCTTAAGTTAAGGTTCTTTATTGCCTTGGAACTACGCTTTCTGATAATGTAAAGTTTTCTTTCCAGAGCATCAGTTACCAGCACATCCTTGCCTCTGCCGACAAAAATCTGACGGATTACCGGCTCAGTAGCCTTTACAGTAGGAGACATTGGACATGATGTATCAACAGGCACGTCTCTCCAACCGAGAATAACCTGTCCTTCCGCTCTTACTGCTCTTTCAATTTCCTCCTCACAGGCTTTTCTTGAAGCAGCTTCCTGCGGCAGGAAGATCATACCTACACCATATTCCCCCGGAGCTGGAAGCATCACACCCTGCTGAATCATATCATCACGATATAACTGATCAGGAATCTGAATCAGTATACCGGCACCGTCACCCTGCAACGGATCGGCCCCAACCGCACCGCGATGATTAATGTTTTTAAGAATTAATAGTCCCTGCTCAACAATGCTATGACTTTTAACCCCTTTCATATGGGCTACAAAACCTACGCCACAGGCATCATGCTCATTAGCAGGATCATATAACCCCTGGCTCTTTGGTAAAGCTGAATCCATTACATCAATTCCTTATATAAAGCTATCTGTCCGCATACCCGGACGCTGGTTCTTCCGCACACGCACCTTAATTATGCATGTCAACCTGCTGAACGGATATAACTTCTAGAAATAAGCCGAAAATTAATAATATATCAAAAACCGATAATGCATAAATCGATCCCAAAATCATTCTAAGTGACAAAAAAATCATTTTTTTTAATAATTTTCGATTTCGAACTGATTTATATTTAACAAAATATATTGCATATATAATGATATACCAATACTATCTGTTTCTTAAGTTTTTTTTATTATTTTTCTATAAAACCAAGAAGCACTATAATAAACAGTTTTCCGGCACTTTCACTCAAATAGTGCCCAGTCACGGACAATGTAACTTATTTATCCTGAAACTGCTCGTTTATGTATCATTGTATGACTACTGAATCACCAGATCGGCAGACATGTTATCTGTTCAATTTAGACACATCTTGCACTATATTAGTGCAGACAAAAATAAACACTCTACTAAAAAACTGCCGTCACAATTTATCTTGATATAACAGGTAAACTTTCGGGATAAAAATGCATTTTCGAAAAGACAACTGCAGGTTTAGAGAAGATTTATTGTTGTTTCAGTCTCTATCAAATATACTATTATATGTTGCTTGCCGTGTATTCAAGCAACTGCAATACCATAAAGCTACTCAGGAGACCATTATGATTTACGGAATAATCGGTGCCATGCCGGAAGAAATTGAAGCACTGAAGAAAAGCATCACCTCTCTTACTACTCATACCGTAGGAACCAAAGAGTTTCATACCGGAAAAATCGGCAGTAAAGATGTAGTTTTATGCTGCAGCGGCATCGGTAAGGTTTCAGCTGCGGTGGCCACCGCCATAGCCATTTCTAGATTCGGTGCTGATATAGTCATTAATACAGGTGTTGCCGGCGGATTAAAGCCTGAAACCCACGTATGTGATGTGGTAATAGGCACTGCGACCTGTCAGCACGATTTCGATTTAAGAATATTTGACTACAAACTCGGACAGGTTCCCGGCTTTGAGCCAACCATCAAATTAGAACAGCAGTACGTTGATGCAGGAATTAAGGCTGCTAAAGAGATAGCTGAAAGATTCAGTTTTAATGTACATTCTGGACTAATCATCAGTGGCGACCAGTTCATAGCTGGAAATGAACACAACACAAAACTACAGCAGAATTTTCCACAGGCATATGCTACAGAAATGGAAGCCGGTGCAATCGTACAGGCAGCCAAAACCCTCAACAAGCCGGCAATCGTAATCCGCACAATTTCTGATAACGCTAACGAAACCGCCGATATGACATTTGAGGAGATGCTCCCTCTGGCCACAAGAAACAGTCAGAAAATAACCTTAAAGTTGCTGGAAATCATCTGATAGATAGCATTAACCATCTGCAGAGACAACTCTATTGAATAACTGCCGTAATTATTCAATTATTCTTAAAAAGCGTTCTGCCGTCGGCATTAACAGTCAGCGGCCGGACATTCAGACATGGATACCGGCCGCTACTTTTTAAACTGTCCTTATCTTTAGAGGTGACTTTCCTTGTAAGCACCGCAGTAAGAATACAAAACATGATGTTTTCCGGCATTATTTCACGGTCTGAATTCGAAAAAAGTTATTATGATTACTGTTTCTCCTTTTATCAAAACACTTGCAGCGACTAAAAGAATCGTAACTATAGTGATAGCCTCAGGACTGATCACCACTGTTCAGGCATCTGACGATTATAATATTAACAGTGCTGCACAGCCGTCTACTACGGTTTCCGGTATATCCGCGTCCGCAGACGTAAGTACAGAACAGGATACCTCAAGAGAAATCAAGGTTATAAGTCTCACCCCGGAGATATCCGATATTCTCGTCAGTATTGGTGCTGAAAGCAGTCTTGTTGCAGCAGACGTTAACAGTGAGCTTAATCCTGACTTGAATATTCCTAGAATTGCCGACTACTACAGTGTTAATCTTGAGGCATTGTCAGCCACAAAATTTGACTACATTATGGTAAATAGCGACTTTAATAATTTAATTATCAGTAAACTGAAAAAATTTGAAAAAAAATTAAAGATATATACCTTCAGTAACACGAAGGAACTGCTGCAAAATATCAGAGAAATCGGGGAACTTATCAATAAAAGTGAAAAAGCCGCCGAAGTAGCAGATCATATCCAGAATATCACAGCTTCTCTCATTTCTAGAAATCACGCATCTAACCGTAAACCGAAAAATGTTGCTGTTGTCATTTGGGACAGACCTTTGATGATAGCTGGTGGAACTACTTTTTTAAGTCATGCAGTTGAACTTTGCGGTGGACACAATGTTTTTGCCGATATTGACGTTAAGTTTCCCGTTGTCTCCGGTGAAAAACTGCTGCTGACGGGCCCGGATCTTATAATAGCTCTCACTGACAGCTACCAGCACCTGCCTCAAAAACTGCAATCAAAAACCCATACTCTGACTACTGATGAACAGAATTCACTCATGAAAGTTTCTCCAAAGAGCTTTGACATAGGAATTCCTGCTATCTGCAGAGCTATTAACTCATCTATTGAGTAATATTAAATTTTTACTATAATAAGTCCTGTTGTTTTATCCTCTGACAGTTGCAGTAGTGACTGTCAGAAATCAAAGAATAAGGATCCTCCTAACATGAGTAGTTCACAACTTCCACCAGATGACAGCGATCAGCAGGAACCCGGTTCATTCAGTGATTTTATTCAAGGAATAAAACCTATCAAAGCCAACACCATAGAACGCCGGAAACCGGTGATGGATCCGCGGATATCGCAAATTCTCAAAGACAAATGCATGGAGGAAAACAAGGATGAGGAGCTTGATTTCTTCTCCACCGCCAATATGGAATTTGTCGATCCCCTCGATACCATAAGCTATAAAACACCCGGACTGCAGTTCGGGGTAATGAGAAAGCTGAAGTCCGGCGAATATACCCCCCAGATGGGAGTGGATCTGCACAACTGTACCATTGAACAGGCTTATAAGAAAGTCCGTAAACTGGTTATCAAGGCGTACAGGGAGGATATCCGGTGCATCATCATTGTTCACGGCAAGGGTGAATTCTCTCAACCTAAAGCACTGCTCAAAAGCTATGTAGCCCACTGGCTCAAAATGATGCCTGAGGTACTGGCATATCATACCGCCATGCCTTATCACGGTGATAAAGGTGCCACTTACGTAATGATTAAAAAAGGAGAAGGACTGAGTGAGGAAAACAGGGAAATACACTCAAGAAGATAGCCTGCCGTATAAACCGCTGACACACCTGCTCTATTAAACCGTACAAAAAAGCCTGACTACTTAAAGTTAGGCTTTTTATGTTACTTTAGGAACATATTACTGTTATTTGTTTTTTTTATTCTTCATTGCAAGATATTGCCATGACACCATCAAAAAAATACGACTGCTACAGGTTCATTTAATTTATCAGATGATGACATCAGTTGTTAAAACATTATATGCATTAAACTGTAGAAATCTGTTCAATTAACAGACAAAAAAACAAAAAATATAAAAAAACACTTTTATTTTTAAAATTACATGTTAATATACACACGTTGTTTGATTGGAGGGGTTCCCGAGCGGTCAAAGGGAGCAGACTGTAAATCTGCCGACTCTGTCTTCGAAGGTTCGAATCCTTCCCCCTCCACCATTCAATAGATGCTATACAAAGGGGCTTTAGTGCCTTTTTTTGTTTCTAAAAAATCTCAATTGTTTACCCAAACCTATCTTTATACCGAAACCATAGTAAAATAGCCTCAATCCGCTTTGTACCATAAGATTAGTAGACTTGTTACATCTGTCTTATCAGTTTCCGCGTTTTTTCAATTTCTCTAACTGCAAAAACTTTCTCTTTATGATATTTCCTCCGCCTCACATAAAGATTTCGTAAATTACATAAACCATAAACAAAAAAAGGCACTGTCATTAAAACAGCACCTTCATATTTACGTATTTATAAACAGTCTGAAGAAACCAATCCCGCCAACTGTTTCGCCTAAGTTAATTACTTAACCAAAATGTTAAGCATACGGCGTAATGGTTCAGCAGCACCCCATAATAACTGGTCACCTACAGAGAATGCTGAAATATAACCCTTACCGAAGTTGGTTTCACGGATACGACCAACTGGAACAGTTAAAGTACCGGTAACCTTTGCTGGAGTAAGTTCATGAATGGTTTCTTCCTTGTTGTTAGGAATTACCTTGGCCCACTGGTTATGATTCTTTAACATTTCATGAATATTTTCAACACTTACATCCTTCTTAAGCTTGATTAAGAAAGACTGGCTGTGACAACGTAATGAACTGATACGTACGCAGTTGCCATCAACAGGAATAGTTGCAGGAGCAAGACCTAAAATCTTATTGGTTTCAGCCATACCCTTCCATTCTTCCTTACTCTGACCGTTTTCTAACTGAACGTCAATCCATGGAATTAATGAGCCTGCTAAAGGAACCATGAATTCCTTGGTTGGGAAGCTTTCAGATCTCATTGTGTCACGAACTTTCTTTTCAATTTCAAGAATTGCTGAAGCAGGGTTCTTTAACTCTTCAGCAACAGAAGCATGAAGAACGCCCATCTGGGATAATAACTCACGCATGTTCTTGGCACCGGCGCCTGAAGCAGCCTGATAGGTTGAAGACTGAATCCATTCGACGCAGTCATTCTGGAACAGACCGCCTAATCCCATTAACATTAAACTTACAGTACAGTTACCGCCGACATAGGTCTTAATACCTTTGTTTAATGATTCATCAATTACAGCTCTGTTTACTGGATCAAGGATAATAACAGCATTATCTTTCATTCTAAGAGTAGAAGCTGCATCAATCCAGTAACCCTTCCAGCCGGTAGCCATAAGCTTGTCGTACATGCTCTTAGTGTAATCACCGCCCTGACAGGTAACAATGATGTCCATAGAGCTTAATGCTTCTACATCATTGGCATCTAAAAGAACACCAGCATCCTTACCGCAGAATACCGGAGCCTTCTGACCAGCCTGTGATGTTGTAAAAAACACTGGGTCAATATTAGCGAAGTCATTTTCTTCTTCCATGCGGCCCATTAATACTGAACCAACCATACCACGCCAGCCAATAAAACCAACTTTCTTCATCTTTAAAACACCATATAATAAGTTAGTGAAAATCTTTAAATTCTAATGTCATTATGTAGAACATTATTTTTGATACCTGAATATCAAAAAAAGTTGCTCTAATTATACAAAAAAGAATAAATCATTTGAACAAAAAACAACATATCACACTTATTTTTTTATACTTTTTAGAGTATGCTTTTTTCTGAATACGAAAAAACTTTTGTAATAAAAAAAAGATTTTTTGATACCTATGATACTTCATAGGTACATGTCAGGGATATTAAAACACGTGCAGTATTATTTTTCAGCTTCAAATCAACATTCATTCTGCCTCCGTTAAGATAAATAGCCTTAACCAGCTGACTTCCGCATATAGCTTTGTCAATTTTTTGCAGTTTAAACAGATCATGCAGTGACTTTTCTATGTCAGAATTCTCATTACCTGCATAATTTTCACTCTTCAATCTGTGTTCCAAATCCTGATTCTCAAGTTCAATATTAAAAACCACATTAAGATTATCGTCATATGTTATATTTTGGAACGTGATACCTTTGTCCTCTATGGTAAAAGGAAGAGTCTTTCTGGCATCATCAATCTCCGCAAAAAGATCTGTATGCGGAAAGCAGTATTCCCGAAGTCCGATGTACATAATAAGCCCTACCAGAACCATGATCAGATAAGGCAAATACTTTTTTTTAAACTGTCTAATATCCATTGTTCGTATCTTTATAATAAATGAACGACTTTACTGAAAAGATAGAGGATTTATTTTTTTATAAATTCCTCAACAATCATTGTTGTGTAAAACAGAAACAATTCTTCTTTTTCATTATTTCATATAGCGCATCGTTTGAAAAACAAACCAAGGATTCATCTTAAAACGAGAATCTTTTCCTTAAAAAATTTACTTTCCGTATATTAGTACAAAAACACATTTTAAAACCTATTTTTTCTTTATGTGACAGATCATAATTTTAATCACTACTCATGTTGATACAATAATTCAAGATATTGCAGAAGAATTATTCGTTCCGTATGACAGCATAATATTTCCCGCCATCATCCGTCCATAGTGGCTACTAGAACAGATAAATCATAAAAGTCACTGCCTCGGGAATGTATAAATATGTAGAAGTAAAAAAACATAATATTTTCAATATCGTAAAAAAATTCCTGTTACTGCAAATCTATTCCACGGAACATTTATTCAGCAAGCAATGTTTTTTTGGTTCAGGTTCATGTTTATCTGGGCACCGGAAAACTTAACCTGATGTGATATCTTCCACTGCCGTTATTATAGCTTGAAAAATGTTTTTATTAGAAAATATTAAAATATCACATAAGCTGATAGCCTTTGCATCTCTAACTCTGGCTTCATTGTTTATTATTGCATTTCTATCTGTTGTAAAAATGCAAATTGCTCTCAGTGCTATTCCGGAATTAACCCATAGCATCACATTCGTTGATGACGCCCGTCACGCCGAAGCAATATTCAAGGAATTACGCATCAGTGCTATAAAGGTTCCCATGACTATCAGCAAGGAACAGCTTGATTCTTTTAAAAAGGCATACAAAACCAACAGAGGTCACTTCAACGAACTGCTGGACAGGATGATCAATAACAATACCTGCAGCGGGTACAAGGAATGCTTAAATGTCATAAACGTCATGAGCGAAAAGCTTCACGATTATGATAAAGCAAAAGATGAGGTTATAAGGCTTACTGAAGAGGATAAACGCGTAGATGCATTTCTTGCTGTTGAAAGACTCCTTGTGCCTATAGGCGATGACATTGACAAGAATGTAAATAAAATCATATCTATAGCCTCTGATCTCTCCGATACATCAGTAAACAAGGTATACGACAGATGCAATCCGTTTATACTGTATATTGTAGCAATATTTACATTCACCATCCTGACAATAACTATTTATTTTATAGGAAGATCCATAATTATCCCTATCCATAAGCTGTCAAGGGATTCAAAGATTATCGCCAGTGGAGACCTGACAGTAAAAGTGGACACCAGCATGGATCAGGACAATGAAATCGGCAGACTTTCCCATGCTTTTGCAGACATGGTCGATACACTGCGGAGTATTCTGCTTGAAATTAACAACAACTCCGTCAATCTATCAAAAACGGCTGATGAACTTAATCACCGGAGTAATGAAGTTTCCGACAGCAATGAAGAAATTCTAAAACAGGCATTAACCATAACCAACGCCAGCACAGAGATAGCCAACACATCCAAGGACATATCCCTCAACTGTTCCAAAGCTTCAGAACTGTCTTCAGAAACCCAGAAGATTGTCAAAACAGATGTAGAAAAAATCAAAGCTATTCTGGATAAAATTCGTGAATATAACGAATTCAACAATGACAATTTCACACTGATTAAAAGTCTTGGTGAACATACAAAAAAAATCAGCGGTATACTTGAAACCATTCAGGAAATAGCCGAACAAACCAACCTTCTGGCATTAAACGCCGCTATAGAAGCTGCCCGTGCCGGGGAGCACGGACGAGGTTTTGCCGTGGTTGCTGATGAAATCCGCTCTCTTGCAAGCAGAACATCAAGTTCAACCAAGGAAATCAGCCTAATGATTAATTCCATTCATGAAGTTGAAAAGAAAACAACTGCAAGTATGGTAGACAACTTAAAAAAGATGAATCTTATAGCTAAAGACTCAGAGGAAATTGAAAACGGGCTGAATGAAATCAACAGTTCTGTTGAAACAGTACATCACCAGATTACCATGATTGCCTCAGCGACGGAACAGCAGACAGCAACAAGCTACGAAATGACAAACAAGCTTGAACTGATTTCCGACACCACCAGAAATGCCAGTGCTGAAGCCAAACGCTCCCTTGAAATTTCCAATCTGGTGGAAAAAATGTCAGGGAACATGCTGGAGAACATTAATCACTTCAGACTGTAGTTTCTTCTCTGTACCACAACGTTATATTCTTTTGATGTATATCATTTATTCATCCTGATACCTCTTGATGGGAATCAGGATGAATTCCAGTCACCGGAGTCTATGCAGTTTCCATCATGATTGATATTTCCGAAACATCCTGCATGACACAACCAAATACCAACTTGACACCATTATTGGCTGAGCGTAAAATCACAAAACTGTTTTATTAGGGGCAAAACGTTGTTACTCCGAGTTTCAGCAACAGTTTACCGGACTGTATTCTCCGACTGAAATATCCATCCGGAGAACAGTAAAATCACACTTGAACAACTCCCTAATTTTAATCCGTCTGTAATAATAATTTTACCCCGTACTAAATTGAAACCTGCTGTCACTGGAATAGAATATGACTTTACTATTAGGCAAAGACCGAGAAACAGAAAAAACCATAGAAATATTCACCAGAGAATTGACCGAACTGGGACTTAATCTGGAATTCACCACCTATCTTAACCCGGGCAAAAATATCTATTCATGTGAACTTTGTGATAAAAACAATCCAGACATCATTCACACCAACGGAAAAGGAACCTGTAAAGAGGCTGCGACAGCGTCAGCTCTTGGGGAAATGGCTGAAAGACTGCTCAATCAGTCATTTTTTGACTCCTACTATATGAACAAATCAACAGATGACTGCAAGTTCAACAGATATCACGATGAAATCTGGGTTAAGTACCATCCTGATTCAATTAATGAGGATGGAGATCTCAATCTTTATTCAATGGAACTTGGTGATGACTCCGGTACCAATATCAAAAAACTGGATAGAAGCATAAAGCATCTGATTGAAAACGGTCTGTTCAATTATAACCTCATTAAGGAAATTAATTTCAATACAATGAGACCGCTGACGGACTACGTGACCTCCAACGTACAGAAAGGCATATGTGCAGTTCCGTTAACCAATGAATTCAATACAGATGAAAAGGTCTATTTCCCCCTGAGATATCTGGAATCATGCTTCTGTACAAACGGCATGTGTGCAGGAAACACTCCAAGTGAAGCAAAAGTACAGGGTCTTTCTGAAATATACGAAAGATTTGTAAGACGTTTTCTATACGGTTCAATTCCGGAGCACTTTAATAAAAAGTTATCAAAAATCAACAACAGAGCCTTACCAAAGATCCCGGATGAATATCTGCAAAAATATCCTGAAATCGTAGAAACAATTGGAGAATTTCACAATCACAACTGTCGTGTTGACTGCTATGACGCATCACTCGGAGGTATTTTCCCTGTGGTGCTGATATGCGTTCGCAAGAACAACCGCAATCAGCATAAAATATCAATCGGAGCCCATCCGAACATGAGAATTGCCCTTCAGAGAACGCTTACAGAACTCATGCAGGGTGTTGAATGGGATACCATTGACTACTCATCTTTTGATGTCAGCAAGTACACATACGACTTCGATTTCACCGACCACTCTCCTTCTTATTCAGATGAGGATATTCAGTATTACACTGAGGATTCTGATTCAGATTTTTATGATTACGAATGGGGTATGGATGACGATAATGATAACTCTCATGATTCATTTGTCTCTGATCCTAAAAAATACGCTCAAATGAATTCCATGAATTTCGTTAAAAATTTTGTGGACGATTCCGGAGATATTCATCCAAGTTTCTTCACCCACAAAAGCGTATTTAAATTTACCGACTGGTCTGTAGAAACAGGCAGTACCGAAGAAGAATATGCACATTTACTCAATATCGCCGCTGGACTTAAAAAGACAGTATGGTGTTATGATGCCAGTTACAGGGATCTGCATGCATACCGTTTGATTATCCCGAATTTTTCAGAAATATACTGTTTCAACGGAATCGAAAATGACGATGAACTCATCGATCCTTCTCATTCACGTAAGTTCGAAGAGTTGGATTTTAAGAACAACGGACTGTCTAGTCTTTCCGACTTCGATCTCGGCGCCCCTCTTTGCAAAGAACTTCATATAGTAGAGAACCAGAGTCAATACAAAGACGTAAACATATATATTATTCAAAGTCTGCTTAACCAGTATATGGTCAAGCATAAATTGCATCAGCAATGTATGTTTCTTGAAAATGATTTACCTGATATTTTCAGCAGTTATGTAAACACCTCATCAACCAGAGTTAACAAAAAGAAAATTGAATTAAAAGTTCATGAACATATGTGCAACCTTGCTGAAGTAATGCTGAACAACACGCATCAGATTGTTGATAACCATCTGAACAATGTTATTTTTATTACCCATATAAAGGCCTATTTAACTCAGGAGAAGAATTACTCTCCGGATGATGCCGATCGTTTTCTCTCTGTTCTGTTTAATCCTGAAACAATAAAATATGCCGATAAACTGATGGATAACGACACTGTGGATGAACTTGCCGAGCTCATAGCTTTTGATATTAAAAAGAACCTAGGGCACATGTCGCTGGTAAAAACTTTCAAAAACATGATTAAAATTCAAACTAATTTACATTAAAATTTGAGTTTTATGAAATTTTATTACAAAAGTATTTTACAATTAAATGTGATATGGATCAAATATCACAGTTTTTTTATCAATTATAATTTAACAAGATTTTAAGAGAAATGGAACCGATAAAAATACCTACAACCTGCTGTCTGTCAGCAGAAGAAACAGCCAAAGCGGCTGAAAGTATAACCGAGCACAAAGCAACCAAGCCGTTCTGGAAATGTCTGCTGATGTCAATCAACGCCGGAGCATTTATAGCCCTGGCATTCATGTTCTACACTACAGCACTGGCTGATGGACATGGAAAACTCGTCGGCGGTATGTGCTTCTCTCTCGGACTGATATTCTGTGTACTTCTCGGTTGTGAGCTCTTTACATCATCCACACTGACACTTGTTGCTAAAAGTGCGAAGTTGGTAACATGGAAAACTGTATTGAAGAACTGGTGTGTGGTATACTTCGGAAATTTAATCGGCGGTCTGATAATAGTACTTTTAATGATGCTGGCAAGGCAATATAATGCCTTCGGCGGTGAATGGGGAAGAGTCATTCTGAATACAGCCCTTCACAAAATAAGCCATATGCATCCTGGTGAAAGCTACTGGGTCGGTTTCACTGAAGCACTTTCCATGGGTATATTCTGTAACATTATGGTGTGCGGTGCAGTGTGGCTAGGCTTCGCCGGAAAGACACTTACAGATAAGATTTTGGCAATGATTCTTCCGGTAGCAATGTTCGTAGCATCCGGTTTTGAACACAGTATTGCTAACATGTTTATGATCCCTGCAGGAATAAGTGTGGTAAACTATGCAGGTGCAGAATTCTGGCAAAGCATCGGACAATCCTCCGAGAAATTTGCCGATTTAACAATAATAAACTTTATTGTTAATAATCTGATACCGGTAACCATCGGTAATATCATCGGCGGTGGTCTGATGATCGGTGTGTTTAACTGGTACGCAAATTGTCGCGCCGGCCACAAAAAGGCATAAGGCGTTTATTTATACCTAAAACCAAATAGAGGTAATGAAAATGGCAGAGTTAAATGAGCTTCAGAAAGTAGCTTGGGAAGGTTTCAAACCAGGCGCTTGGCAGGAATCTATTGATACCCGTGATTTTATTCAGAGTAACTACACTCCTTATGAAGGTGACGAATCTTTCCTTGCACCAGCTACTGAAGCAACCAAGGTATTATGGGCTCAGGTAATGGAAGGCATCAAGGTCGAAAACAAGACTCATGCTCCAGTGGATTTTGACCCAGATACTCCATCAACAATCACTTCCCACAAGCCTGGCTACATCAACAAGGATCTTGAACAGATTGTTGGTCTCCAGACTGATGCTCCTCTCAAGAGAGCTATCATGCCTTTCGGTGGCATTCGCATGATCAAGACTTCATGTGAAACCTACAACAAGCCATTCAACAAAGAAGTAGAAAAGATTTTCACTGAATATCGTAAAACCCACAATCAGGGTGTATTCGATGTTTATACTCCAGATATCAGAAACTGTAGAAAGAGTGCCGTATTAACCGGTTTACCAGATGCATACGGTCGTGGCCGTATTATCGGTGACTACCGTCGTATCGCCCTTTACGGTGTAGACGCTCTGATGAAGGATAAATTCAAGCAGTTCAATTCATATCAGGCACAGCTTGAACATCCAAAGGATGAAAAAGAACTTGAAGAAGTTATCCGCGCTCGTGAAGAAATCAATGATCAGTACAAGGCTTTAGGTCAGTTAAAGCAGATGGCTGCTTCCTACGGTTGCGATATTTCCGGTCCTGCAAAGACTGCTAAGGAAGCTTTACAGGCTACCTACTTCGGTTACCTCGCTGCTGTTAAGTCTCAGAATGGTGCCGCCATGTCATACGGCCGTACTGCTACTTTCCACGATATCTATATTGAACGTGATATCAAGAGAGGTATCTTAACAGAATCTCAGGCTCAGGAACTCGTTGACCACATGATCATGAAGCTCCGTATGGTTCGTTTCTTACGTACCCCTGAATATGATTCACTGTTCTCAGGCGACCCAATTTGGGCAACTGAATCTTTAGGCGGTATGGGTTTAGACGGCCGTACCTTAGTAACCAGAACCTGTTTCCGTTACCTCCATACCCTTTACAACATGGGTACCTCTCCAGAACCTAACATGACCATTCTGTGGTCTGAAAATCTCCCAGCTGCTTGGAAGAAGTTCTGTGCCAAGGTATCTATTGACACTTCATCAATTCAGTACGAAAACGATGACTTAATGCGTCCTGATTTCGACAGCGACGATTATGCTATCGCCTGCTGCGTATCACCAATGGTTATTGGTAAGAGAATGCAGTTCTTCGGCGCCCGTGCTAACCTCGCCAAGACCCTCTTATACTCCATCAACGGCGGTAAGGATGAACGTTTAGTAGACGAAAACGGCGTACACATGCAGGTTGGTCCTAAGACTGATATCCCAGCAGGTGAATACCTCGAATTTGACGATGTAATGGCACGTGTTGATAACTTCATGGATTGGCTGGCAACTCAGTACGTTACAGCACTGAATATCATTCACTACATGCACGACAAGTATGCTTATGAAGCAATTCAGATGGCTCTTCATGACCGTGACGTATTCCGTACAATGGCTTGCGGTATTGCCGGTCTGTCTGTTGCAGCTGACTCATTATCTGCTATTAAGTACGCTAAGGTTAAGGCTATCCGTGATCAGGACAACGTTGCTACCAAGTTCGAAATTGAAGGCGACTTCCCTAAGTATGGTAACAATGATGACCGTGTAGACAGCATTGCATGCGACCTCGTAGAACGCTTCATGAAGAAGATCAAGAGCCGTGTAACATACAGAAATGCTTTACCTACTCAGTCAATCTTAACTATCACTTCTAACGTAGTGTACGGTAAGAAGACCGGTGACACTCCATGCGGTCGTCAGGGTGGCAAGCCATTCGGTCCAGGTGCAAACCCAATGCACGGACGTGACGTTAAGGGTGCTGTAGCTTCATTATCTTCTGTTGCTAAGCTTCCATTCACCTATGCTAAGGACGGTATTTCTTATACCTTCTCAATTGTTCCTGCTGCATTAGGTAAAGAAGCAGCTCAGCAGAACAGCAACCTGATAGGTCTGCTTGACGGTTACTTCCATCATTCAGCAGATCACGAAGGTGGTCAGCATCTGAATGTTAACGTTCTTAACCGTGAAACTCTTATCGATGCTCAGCAGAACCCTGAAAAGTACCCAATGTTAACCATCCGTGTATCTGGTTACGCCGTACGTTTCAACTCACTTACTAAGGAACAGCAGGACGACGTTATTACCCGTACCTTCACTTCATCTCTCTAATAAAGAGATTGCTGTAAACCTGTAGAAGTTTAACTTCTGCCAAAAACTCCGGAATCTTTATTCCGGAGTTTTTTTACTTATAATCACCTTTCTACCACTAGATAAAACTGGTGGAATATAAACACTCACTATCTTTAAGAACCATCATAAATCAAATATCTATTCAATTATTGCTACTGCATATTGATGATTAGTATAATGTCTCTACTTCTCCTTCATTTCTTTACCGGAGGGTTATTTGAATAATATTATTAAACTGCTGACGGTTGTATCTTTATGCGGGTGCACTGTTTTATGGACCGGATGTAACTCTCTCAGCCCGGCTGAACAAAACACAAGAGAACAGTACCTAGCTTCTGTAAATCAGTATTCAATTCGTGGAAAGCTCGCTATATTTGAAAAAGAAGGCAAGGGAACAGCCCTGCTTAACCTGCAGGTAGACCGCCCAAGCTACACCGTTTATTTAACAGGCGCTGCCGGAGGCACCCTGTTAAAAATCGATAAAAATGAACGTTTTACAGAAATTACAGATGACAAGGGTAATAAAAGAATCAGCGATAATGCCGATGCTCTTATTACCGAACTCACCGGCTATCACATTCCGTGTGATACCCTGCCTGACATCATAACAGCTGTGCCAAAAGACCGACCTCACACATACGCATCTGACGGCACCGTTGAAACAATCGTTTTTCCGGAATTTACAGTAACCTACAAGAGCTACACTAAACAAAAGGACGTTCTTGTACCTAAAAAACTCGATATTAAAGGAAATGATTTTCTTTTAAGGATAAATATTACTAAATGGGAACTATAACAACCTGGCCTTCACCGGCAAAAATAAACCTGTTCTTGCATATAACCGGCAGACGTGCAGACGGTTACCATGACCTGCAGTCACTGTTCATTCTGTTCGATCGCGGAGATACTCTGGATGTTTCACCAAGAGATGATGAAAAGATTGTTATCACTCCTGACCTTGGTTTTCCACAAGAACAAAACATCGTGTATAAAGCTGTAAAACTGCTTAAGGAATATACCGGTAAAACTTTCGGTATAAATATCAATATCAACAAAATGATCCCTATGGGCGGAGGTTTAGGCGGAGGTTCAAGCAATGCAGCAACTGCACTTATCGCCTGCAATACCATCTTCGGTTTAGGAATTGACGAGGAAACTCTGGCTGTTCTCGGAAGAAAACTCGGTGCGGATGTTCCGGTGTTTATCAGAGGTCGCTCAGCATTCGCTGAGGGTGTCGGAGAGATACTCACACCTGTTGAAGTTCCGGAAAAATACTTTCTGATTGTCACTCCGGCAGATACCAGTATTTCCACAAAGGAAATTTTTAATCATCCGGAGCTTCCAAGAAACACTCAACGCCTACAGCCTCCACTGACTGCTGAAAAATTATCATTCGAAAACACCAGAAATGACTGCGAAGAATTGGTTAAAAAATATTATCCAATGGTTGCCAAAACCCTATCTTGGCTGTTAAAATACGCGCCATCAAGGATGACTGGAACGGGAGCTTCCTGTTTTGCCAGTTTCGATGATGAGAAGGCCGCAATTGAGGCTTTCAACAATATGCCAAATGAGATGAGAGGCTTTGTAGCTAAAGCAGTGAACATTTCTCCGTTGAAGGTGTTTGCTGAATCTATAAACCGTTCAAATCAGAAGTTTTAAGAACCACAGAGGTTAATATCGTGCCAGACATGAAGATTTTTGCAGGAAACGGAACACCGGATCTTGCTAGAAAAATTGCAGAAAAGTTAGGAACCAAGCTCGGTGACGCTAAGGTTGGCCGTTTCAGCGATGGTGAAATTTGCGTTCAGATTAACGAAAACGTTCGTGGTGGGGACATCTTTATCGTACAGTCTACCTGTGCACCTACCAATGATAATCTGATGGAGCTTATCGTTATGATCGACGCAATGCGTCGTGCATCAGCAGGCCGTATTACTGCTGTTGTACCATATTTCGGTTATGCCAGACAGGATCGCCGTCTTCGTTCAGCCCGTGTACCTATCACTGCAAAGGTTGTTGCAGACCTGTTATCAAGTGTAGGTGTTGACCGCGTGCTTACTGTTGACCTTCATGCTGAACAGATTCAGGGCTTCTTTGATGTTCCTGTTGATAACTGTTTCGGTAGCCCTATTCTTATCGATGATATGAAGAATCACAACTTCGAAAATCCGGTTGTTGTTTCTCCAGACATCGGTGGTGTAGTTCGTGCCCGTGCCATTGCCAAACTTTTAGATGACACTGATATTGCCATTATCGATAAGCGTCGTCCACGTCCAAATGTTTCTGAAGTTATGCACCTCATCGGTGACGTTGAAGGTCGTGACTGCATTATTGTTGACGATATGATTGATACCGGCGGTACATTATGCAAAGCTTCTGAAGCTCTCAAGAAGCGCGGTGCTAAACGCGTATTTGCATATGCAACACATCCTGTATTATCCGGTCCGGCTTTAAAGAACATTTCAGAATCAACTCTCGATGAAGTAGTTGTTACTGATTCTATTCCGTTAACTGAAGAAATGCAGGCTACCGGCAAGGTTCGTGTATTAACCTTATCCCCAATGCTTGCTGAAGCTATCAGACGTATTTCAAACGAAGAATCCATTTCTGCAATGTTTGAAGCATAATAGTTAACCTGTAGTTAATTTAATGGAAAACGGGAGAATATTTTCTCCCGTTTTTCTTTATTGATTGAATCATATTTTTTATAATAAAATTATTGAAAAACTAATAATAACGGGATAAATTATAAAAAATTTTTTCTTAATGATTTTCTATTTATGCCTGTGCTGTACCCGTCCGGCACAGGCTTCTCTACGCAGTCCATAAAAAGCAAAACAGAAAGCACAGAATAACTGTCACTGCCATGGTTCACACCATACCAACGATTCTTACCGTTACCATGCATAAAAAAGGAGGCAGAATAACTCTTTCCTGCTACTCAAAATATACTCAAGCATACTGAGAGATTGAAGTCCTTACGGATACTTCTTACTGTTTCAACGTGTATGCTTTGGCTATTGCAAGCAATACGCTACTCACAAGTTCTTGTACACTCCACAGTCGTAAA